>Ga0190303_1000068_pt1 | contig 41695 bp, 56 predicted proteins | sample 48700701_MG_FD_161672 | JGI IMG/M metagenome (GOLD analysis project Ga0190303, IMG submission 161672) | Hydrothermal vent sediment bacterial communities from Southern Trench, Guaymas Basin, Mexico - 4870-07-0-1_MG | ecosystem: Environmental > Aquatic > Marine > Hydrothermal vents > Sediment ... | reverse complement strand
CGCGCTCAAGAGCTAGGCATTCGTGCCGTCAAACCTGGTCACGTACAACAAGCGAGGGCTATCTAGTGGCTACAAGTACAGCATATATCCTGCCTGAAGCGGCAATAGAGTGGAAAAGTTCTGGCGGTAATGAACTGCTAACCCTGACCTCTGTTGCTGCCGGAGCAGGCCGACAAGGTGCGCTGCATGATTTTGGCGCAGCTGCATTCTCCCCTGATTATGTATGGAGAGCATGGGTGAAAATGGCAACAGCTCCGGTTGTTGGTGAGCGTATACAGGTTTATTGGAAAACGTCTGACGGCACGAACCCTGATAATGACGATGGTACGGGCGATATTGCGCTCAGTGCTGAAGACAAGCTGAAGAACCTGCTGCCTTTGGGGAGCATTACTATTGACGAAGCCAGCACAGCTCCGGTTTTTGTAGCCAGCGGTACACTGGAGCATAAGCACCGACACGGATGCCCTGTCTTTTTCAATAATACAGCCGATGCGCTGAGTGCGACAGCTACAGATCATGGGTTCTCGTTAACGCCAGTGCCGATTCAAGGTCAAGCGACTTAGTAGTATGGCTATTTTCATACCTCGCAAGAAGGAGTTTGCTACCGAGAAACCTCAGCATCGTGAGCTTGCCCTGTCAAACGATATTAATAGAGATGTCGTTGCGGTTTTTGATGGATTGCGGGACTTGCACGACGGCACACTGGCAACCCTGCACAACGGCGCGGAATATAGGGAAGCGGCCGTAGTTATTGGCGACGAGGTAGATGATTATGCTGATTTAGGTAAGCCGCACACCCCTGCTGGATTTACTGTCCCGTTTACTCTGGTGATGACGTTCACCCCCACAAAAATCGGGGTTTGGAATAGGCTCTATAAAAGCAGTGCCAGCGGCGATTATCACGGGGTGTGGTTGCAAGTAAAATCTGACAACAAGGTAACGCTGTCATACGGGGACGGAGGGTCGGGTGGCCCAGGCGCAAGACGAACTTTTGACACAAACGGAGTCGTTGAGTTAAACAAAACCGTAACAATCGCCTGGACGATCACAGGGGCTACAACATCTGTCGCGTATCTGGATGGAGAGAAGCAGGTGTTGGCGCTCTCCGGCAGTGGAGGGGCGTTAGCAACAAGCGAGTTATTTGCGCAGGTTGGCAGGACTAACGAGGATGGCTTCCTTTACGGCGGTACCTCAAAAATCGCTCTTCTTTCTATCTACAACAGCGAGAGGAGTGATGACGAGCTAAAAAGCCTATCAGAAGCCCCCTACCAGATCCTAAAGCCCCGTAAAACCTATTTCATGCTGCCTAGTGCTGATGTGGGTGGGGGATTTCAAGCATTAACAGGGCAAGTCACGTTCGGCCAGCAAGCACAGGCACAACTAAGCACAGTACAGCGTGCAATAATGCAAGCAGATTTACCGCTTGTGTCACAGTCCATAATAAATTTAGCTTCAAAAATATCTGGCGATGTGTCGCTAAACCTTACGCCAGAGTCCCTTATATCGACCATATGCAGATTAACAGGCACAGTGCCTTACGACTTATCCGCTTCCGCTAACATCGTATTATCAGATAAAATATCTGGAGATATATCGGTAGATCTCGCACCCCACGCAGCATTCGGTGGCATACAAGCGATAATAGGTAGTGTACTTTTTCCACAGGCAATAGATTCTGGGTTCGCACTGTCGCAATATAAATTGGGCAATATAGCTTTTACGCTATCTACTGATTTCGTTAGCACATTAACTCAGTACATTGTTGGGTCTATCTCTGCGGATCTATCGTCAGCTGCACAGATCATACTTGGTCAAAAAGTCACAGGAGATACAGCCTTCGCATTAGGTGTCTCCAGCGGAACCACACTCTCACAGCTACTCACAGGTAATGTGACTTTAGATTTAGCTGCAAATGCGATTATTGCGCTGGGTGCAGAGCAGATAATTAATGGTGATGTAACCTTAAATCTAACCACCAACGCAGGGTTTAACACCACACAGCGTCTACTGGGCAGCGCATTGCTGTCGCAGTTGGTTGGCTCTGATATTACAACGATACAGCGCACAACCGGCGCGATCACTATGGATCTATCGCCCTTGTCACAGGTGCAGCTGATACAGCGTATCAGCGGTGTGGTGGATTTTGCGATAGGCATAGCTAGTGAAATTAACACGGTATATAAACTCGAAGGTTCTGTGTCTTTTGCTGCGATACCGAATGCACTATTAGTTCTTGGTGGCATACAGAGTATCGAAGGTGACGTAGGGTTTGATTTATCGCCATCCGCCGAGTTCTACGCTAATGATTTTTTCACAGGGTTAGCGAATTTTGGTATAAGCGCATCTGCGGTAATGGCACTGGTCATAAGTGGTCAACCCACTAATCAAGAACTGCTAGATGCAATTAATGCCTTGTCCGCAAAAATAGATTTGATACCAGATGCGGTTTGGGATGAGATACTATGACAACAGCAAGGCAAAGAATGCTAAACTTGAGTTCTTTAGCTGCAGGAAATACCGCAAGAGCGCATTTCCTGTCTGTAGAGCAGGGTTCAGGAACGGTTTATGTCGGCCCACATCTTGCTGCAGAAGCGGAGTTAGCACTGGCTGCCAACACAGGTGTCGCCCTGAGCGCAGAGACTAGCAATGCTGCCAGTTTAACCGCGTTTATTGATACTGTTCGATCCGCTACGATTGAAGTAGTGCTGTCGGCATACACCGAGTAGAGAGGACGTTTTGTGGCAATAATCACAACAGGGGACGACCCGCAAATCCCGTTCCGAATGAAGAAGGACGGTGCAACATTTACAATCGGTGGCGGTGCAACCGTGAGTGCGGTTCTAACGTCGCTAGATAGGTCTGCGACGATCAGCCCCGAGGTTACAGTCAATCTCAACGCAACAGGCACCAACCTGGCAGAAAGCCTTGTTATTGTCGCATTCACTGAAGCTCAGACGCTAGCGATAACCGAGCATGGGGCAGCACTATTGGAAGTTCAGGTTAACGATGGAGGTAAGCTCACCTGGACTGCCGAGTTATTAATTCGCAAAGGTAACATCGCGTAATGGAAATTATCGTTAGCCGGGTTGTGTCAGACGGCGAGGCAACAATCGGAATACTGTATTTAGATGGCGGTTTTAATTGTTTCACGCTCGAAGACATACGTCGAGAAACCAAAGTGCCCGGTAAAACACGAATCCCTGCGGGCAAGTATGCTCTTGGGGTCAAGTGTCATGGACGGCTTCACGAGAAATACCTGAAGCGGTACGGCACCATGCACAAAGGGATGCTTCATGTACAGGGTGTTGCAGGCTTCACGGACATTCTCATTCACACAGGCAACACAGCGAAAGACACATCAGGATGCCTGCTGGTCGGCGAATCATATACTCGCCCAGGCGGGAAGTCCATGATAACAAGTAGCCGCAATGCGTACAAAAAGCTGTATCCGCTGCTAATTGACGCCGCAATCGCCGGAGATCTCGAAATCGAATACCGCGATGACGACGGGCGAAACAAATGAGCGGGTTTGCAGATTCGTTCCCCGACTCGGAAATACTTGAGCTGTTGGGTGATGACATTATCCACATCAAACCGGGCGGCGGGTCTGAATCATTCAAGGGTGAGTTTGAGCGCAAGTACCTGGACGAAGAGTTGGGCGGACAGCTCGATGTAATCTACCCGATGATCGAGCTTAACGATTCTGACGCGATGGGTGTTAAGACGCGATCAAAAATTAAAGTCGGCTCGACAGTCTTCGGGGTGCTGCGAAAATACCCAGTATCGCCAGGTAAGACGCGGATCATTCTCAAGTCGTGAAGCTTAGGTTGCGGGTCGAGGGTCGGGGTGAGATTGCACAATCGTTTCGCGCTTTCCCGAAAGAGATTCGCAGAGCATCGCGGCGAACGGTCAGACAGATTACAAACGAGCTGCACAAAGAGCTTGGTGGTAAAATCCCCCGTACAGCGGGAGTCAGCATTCTTGGGTATCGACGTGTTCGAGCGAAGAAGCGGCCACCGAAGGCTAATAAACGGCTCACTCGCGGCATCGTGTGGCTTGGCACTCGTAGAATTGCAGCCCGGTACGCCGGTCGAATGCGTGACTCGGAAACATTCGGTGGAGCATTTGCAGGTCAATATTTTTTCGAGAACGCATTTGTTGCCAAATTCAAGAGTGGGTACGATGGTATATTTAAGCGTAACGACCAGGGTAAACTCGAAGAGCAGTATGTCAATCTACCTCAAGCGCACGCGGAAGTGATCGCTGCTGCTGGAAAATCCAGATCACGGATAAGCGAGTTGTTACAAAAGAACCTTGAGCACGAACGGAGAAAACGGAAATGACAATTTCAAATCTTTATGATACTGAGCAGCTAATCGTCGATAAGATTACCCCGCTATTCGGTAGCAATATGGTCTTCATCGAAGCCGAGTCGCAAACACTGGGTATCGAGACTTTCACAGAAAAAGATTGTGACGGGGATAGAGTTGCGGCACTTGTCCTCAATGCGGGCTTTCGTGCAGACCCGTTATTCGGCGCCAACAAGAAGCAGAAACTCAAGACCCTATGGGAAGTGGCAGTCGTCTGCCCGAGAGCGCTGTATAAGATAAACGGTGGCGTAAAGCTGATGGAAGTAATCCAGCTTCTCAAAGGTTGGCGCGTGTCCCCAGAAATAGGTACTATGGAGGTTGTGGACGACGAGCGAGGCTTTAATCGGCCAGACTTTGTGCAAGATCTTGTTTATTTACCGACAATGTTCATGGTGTCAACAGTTATATAATCGAACGGAGTAGTGTTATGGGCGGTAAAACGATTGTAAACGAAGCGCCCGGCGTAAGCGTTTCGGAAGAAGTAGTCGACGGCGCAGCGATGGGAAAAGTGTTGAAGGTCGACCACACCCACGCTGGCGTTTTCTATAAGAAGGGAACACCCATTGACGAGCTGAAAGCGCACTCAAGCTCGATCACTTATATGCGAGAGAACGGCGTAATCTAACGCTGGTGTCGCTTGCTCGCATCGCGCAAAAGCAATTTAATGTAACCAGGAGTATTGTATGAGTGGATTTTTGGGATCAGGCGATCTCTACTACAACCGCGTTGTCAGTGGGGTGAGTCAAGGGTGGTTGCGTTTCGGTAACGCTACTAAATTTGAAATTAAAGAAAATGCGACGATCAAAGAGCGGAAGTCTCGTGGTAAATCTGATTACGGTCAGATCAAAGATTCAGTCGGTCTTAAAGACGCCGCAGAGATCGCTATCAGCCTCGACGACCTGGATAAGGATAACCTGGCGCTGGCGTTCTTGGGTGATGTGAGTACGATTGCCGTTACCGGCGCAAGCGCCACAGCCGAGCCGCAAACCGCCCAAGAAGGTAAGTCGCTGAGGCTTGTGTACGGCAAGGTTTCTGCTGTTGTCGTTAAAGATGTGACCGATACCACAACCTATGTGCTGGGGACAGACTATAACATTCTGAGCGCAACACTAGGTCTTATCGAGATCATCGCTGGAGCAGCCATCTCATCAGGTGATGTGCTTCACATTAACTACACCCACGCAACAGTGGCGGGCGACAGGGTTAAAGGCGGAACAAGCCCATCGGTCAAAGTGGCATTGCTGCTGGACGGTGAAAACTTCGCCGATCAATCTGAGTCTCAGGTTAATGTTTGGGAAGCGGTGCTAACTCCTCAAACCGGTGTTGATTTCCTGGCAGAGGATTATGCAGTTCTCGAGTTGAACGGTACGCTAAATACGCCGACAGGCAAGACCAGCGCGTATGAGGTTGATACCAGTATCGTTTACACCTAAGCGAGCTCAGGTTTGAGCGAGACATCTAATACGGGCAGAATCTTCTGCCCGTATTTTTAATTGGGAGAAGGATAAATGATTGAGCGAGTAGTCGAGTTCGACGGGTTTCATGTTACGCTGAAAGAGCTGACAGTCCGGGCGATCATATCTATCATAACTAATCTACCGGAGTTGTTTTCGGATGAGCCGGAAGAGGGTGATCGACAAGCGTTGGGTGAAATTGTTATTAAACATCGGAAGTTTTTACTGGATACGCTGCGCCCGTTTGTGATCCGCTCTGATGGGCAGCCGATTGAAAGTTTAACTGACGAAATTGAAGCGCTCCACGAACCATTCATGGAAGCGACACCACTTTTTCTCCCGCTGGTCTCGGAAATGATCCGTCCAAGGCACATCGTCGCAGCAAGCGAAGAGATGGGGGAGTAGCGGTACAAGGGATTATCGATTCAATCGGTCTGCTGATTGAGCGGGGTCATAAAAACCCGTTAGACTACAGCTGGTCGTTTTACAGTGGCATGATGAGCTACATTGAGCGCAGCATTAAAAGGGACTGAAGATGGCAGACCAAAAAGAACGCATAATCATCGAGACCGTGGACAACACGACGAGAGGTATGCGTTCGGCCCAAAACAAGCTCAATGCGTTCGATAGAACAATTCAGCGTGTCCAAACAACGATGATGGGGTTCGTCGGGCTAAACATCGGCGCGAATGCCCTGTTGGGTCTCGCCAGGTTATCCGATAAAGCCGTTGAGCTTGACGCCAAACTCAAGATAATGACATCTGGGGTGAGGGATTTCGCTTTTGCTTCGAAAGAGTTAGCGGCGTTATCAAGAGAGACCGGTTCAGCTCTCGGTGAAAATATCACACTGTTCACGCGGATAAACCCTGCGTTGCGTGCAATGGGTGAGGAAACCAGCACCGCAATAGATTTAACTCGAATACTCGCCCAGTCATTGCGATTGAGTGGCGCGTCGCAGCAAGAGTCGGCTAGTACAGTCAGACAGTTCAGTCAGGCGATGGCCAGTGGCATTCTTCGCGGAGAAGAATTTAACGCGCTGATGGAGAACAGCCCTGTACTGATGAAGGCGTTGAGCGATGCGCTCGGGGTCAGCATCGGTGAGCTGAGGGCAATGTCGAAAGAGGGGGTGCTCACGGCAAAGGTTGTTGTCGATGGGCTGAAAACCCAGACAGAAGCTATTGCGGAAATGCACGCCGAACTGCCGCAAACAATCGGTCGAGCGTGGCAAAACGTCAACAGTGCTGCGCTCATTTATTTCGCAACACTGAAAGATGGCAACGGTAAAGTTGCGAAATTTATAAACTCTATTGCTGACAATTTCGACCGCTTGATCGCCACAGTGGGACGTTTGACGGGTGTAATTAGTGTCATCTGGGGCGTCAAGGCGATTGCCCACATTAAAAATAAAATCACCAGTACCCTCGCCGATGCAGCCGCAAATAAGGCAAACGCTCTTACGGTATTGAGACAAGCAAAAGCGAAAGACGCGTTAATTCTCAAAGAGCAACAGCTCGCCAGCGTTCGCGCTGCAGTGGTCGTTGGTCAAGCTCGCAGGGCCGCGTCGGAAGCCGCATTAGCAAAGAGCGCTGCCGTAAACGCTGTCGCCGCAATTCGCGCAGAAGGTGTGCTGTTAAAATCTAAACTCGCCAGCGCACAGGTTAGCGAACACATTGCCGCGAGCGGTCTTGCTGCGATGCGACAGTCCACTCAATCCGCAACAGCGATAGCTGCCTCCGAAGCAAGAGTTACTGCAGCCAAGAAAGTCACCGATGTGGCCACCAAGTCGCTGGTTGCCAGTACCACAGCTTTGTCTGTCGCAAGGGGTAAGCTCGCCGCAGCGACAACTGTAGCGAATGCCGCTGCGATAACAAGTATTAAGCGAACCAGGGAGGCCACCTTTGCGACTGCTACTGCAGCGAAGGCTCAAGGTGCCTATGCGGTCACGCTCGGTGTCACAGCTCGTGCGCTGAGATTCGCTGGCACAATGGTCGGTCGCTTTTGGGTACTCCTGACCGGGCCGATTGGCATTTCACTTTACATAATCTACGAGATTGCCAATGCGTTTTTCGATCTTGGTAAAGTGGCAAAGAGCGTTGGTAAATGGGTAGGCGACGTATGGGATAAGCTCAATTTATCTGCAAAAGAATACGCTGTAAAACAGAAAGCGATCGCAGCACAAGAAAAAATAGACGCTCAGAAGCGACTGGATAATGCGCAGGCGATCAAAGAGAACTACGCGAGCCTGGAAGATAAGCTTGAGAAGCAGAAGGAAGCCGCTAAGGTTGTTGCTGACGCATATAAATCGCTTGGTGTTGAGGCATCGAGTGCAGCCAAGAAAGTAGCGGAGATCGACGACTCGGCTGAAAAAGCAGCCATGGTGATCAAAAAGCTTCAGAAAACATCGCTCGAAGCGTTCGAGGCAATAGCAGACGACGGGCAACAATCTGCTGAGAATATCAGGTTGGCGTTTGATGCCGCGCTCAATAACACGAAAAACCGCGCAGGGTTACAGGCTTTAACCGCCACCATTACGCGCCTTGAATCATCCCTCCAGATTAGCGGTGTGGCTGCTGCGGCAATGATGTCGGCTGTCACAGCTCAGATGCCCGAGGCAATCAGCTCAGCAAAAGATTTAGCCAAGGCGGTCAAAACCCTTGGTGTGGATGTTGCGAGTTTCGGGAAGGGTTATAGCGATGCTGGCAAAACCGCCATCGCAGCCATCGAGACACTGAGCAATGCAAGCGAGGCGAGTCTCGCTAAACTTGGAAAGGACGCCAAGCAGTCGTCTGAAATAATAGGTAAGGCGTTTGAGAACGCCATCGATAGTGTTGAGACCGTTAAGGGTGTTGAGGCCATATGGGCTGCCCTTTCTAAGATGGTAGGTAAGACGGGACTTGCCCAGGAACGGCTCACAGGTCTCTTCGTCAAGCTCGCCCTCGAAATGGAAAATGTAGATGGCAGACTGGTAGACATTGGTGACGATCTATCGGACGCACTTGATGCTCTTGGTATCAGCATCGCGGCGGCGATAACCGGGATTAGCGACACAGGCAGAGAGGTCATTGATAGCTTTGACAAGATTGTCGAGAGTATCGCTGAAGCGGGTCTTACTGGTCAACAGTCTGCCGATGTGATCTATGAGTCGTTCAAGGCAGCTTTGTCGAAAGTGAGCACGGTCAAGGGCATTAAGGCGCTACAAAAGAGAATTAGGGCTCTTGGTCATGAGGGTGTAGACGCTGCCGAGCGAATTGCAGAAGCGTTCGAGCGCATATCGGGTCTCGGTGCTCCTCCTCCACCTACTCCTGGTACTCCTGGTACTCCTGGTACTCCCGAAACGAATAGCCCTGATATTAAAGGGGCCGGTGACATAAGGGACGCTATTGACCTCGCTGACAAAGCACCAACGACTAATCAAACGGTGACGATGCTCAATAAGGTCAAGGTCGCAGCATCGATCGCGTTTGAGCAAGGGATCATATCGTCCAACGAATACGAGAGTGCGCTTAGTGAGGTTGAGCGTAAACTGAAAAAGGTCGCCAACCAATCGAACAACGTCCGTACTGTGACGTTCACATTCGCAAAGATGTTCAACACATCGGGCGAAGCAGCCAAGCGAGCAGGCGAAGCGTTCAACAAATCGTTCGCCGAAGGGAAGAAACAGTTCGACTGGGTTAACGGGATGGAGCCGCGAATGTATACTCGGCTTTGGGCCGAAGCGTGGCGGACTGCAACACTAGCCGGTGAGCGAGCTGTCGTTGAATATGAGAAGATGCAGAAGGCCATTGCCGATGTCAACTCAACTACTGAGCGGCTGGTCGATGGTACGAGCGCGTCAATATCGGAGCTTGAGAAATATGCAGCCACGTTGCGTCGTGCAGCGAAAGAGTCGAATGAATATGGGCAAGCCGCCGCGAGTGCGCTGGATAGGGTCACTTCGAAAATAGATCAAATGCGCAGTGCTGCAGAGAGCGCAACCAGCGAGGTGGCATCCCTACAGGTTGAGCTGCTGTCTGCGCAGGGGAACGACGCTGCCGCTGCCGAGCTGAGGCACAAGCAGCGAATTTTAGACATGCAGGTTAAGTTGGCAGAGGCCCAGGCCGAAGGTAATATTGCGCAGGCGAGCGCCTATGAAAACGCCCTGCTGGTCTTAGGTCAGATCGGCGATGTCCAGCGTAAGAATAGGGAGGATGATCGCAAGGAGCGCGAAGCAGCTGCGACCCCCGAAGCGCCTGATGTGGTGTCTCAAACTAAAGCGCCTGATGTAGTGTCTCAAACCAAACAGGTGGAACCAGTGGCAGCCAAACCGCCGACAGTCAGAGCGCCAGGTGGTTCTAGTAACGTCACGTCTGCATCGGACATTGTGAACGCGGTTGCAGCAGGAGTAGGTCGGCTCGGTGCGCTCGAGAACTTCCTAACTAACATCGGTGCGACAGCTGAGACAGTTAGTGGGATTAGCACTAACGAGGCTGGCGAAACAATAACCGTAGATCTTAAAGTAGGCGATGTGACATCCAGAGGGACATTTATTAAAAATGACGATACAATAAGCCTCCTTGAGGAGCTACGTTTGGCCGGAGCAACAACATAGTGACGATCACATTAGATGCGATAGCGTTACCCGAAGACCTGATATGGGTTGATGAGTACTCATGGGCACCTGTCTCGCAGAAGGTTAAAGAGTCGGTAACAGGCGCTTTGATTGTTCAAGAGGGTGTTCAGATAAAAGGTCGCCCGATCACACTGAAAGGTGATGTTGAATCGGCATGGGTCGATAAGGCCACGTTGGATCTGATCCGCGCCAAACTGATTATTGGCGATCTGCAGATGACGCTCACACACAACAGTACAGCCTACACTGTGATGTTCGACCGCAGCGGACGCGGGGGAGGGGTCGCTGCGAAAGGCGTCTTTCCGTTGTCCGATCCAACAGCAGATCACATCTACAGCCTCGAATTGAAATTCATAGAAGTTTAGGAGATTACCTATGCCGATCCAAACCGGCGACATTAAATTATTAGAATGCGATACGATGGATGACACCGCCCAGGGTGGCGGGGCAATGACCGGTACTGTAATCGCCGATGGCGTCAGCAACAACATTTTTGAAGATATTAACGCTTTGGATCGGGTTTATGGTGCGGTTCACATGCGCAAGGTGTTCCCAGCGGTTAAAATCCAAACGCAAGATAAATACTTCGGTGCGCACGTTATAATCTCAAAACTACCAGGCGATGCACAGATTGGTGTGAATTTGTTCAATACCGACAACTGGTTTGATCGCCGACCTGTTGCGCAGTCTCGAGTTGAGAACTATAGGGCCAGAGGTGCTGCGTACCACGGCCACCTATATGGGACTCAGTGGAAAGACGGTCAGATTGTCAGGATATATCAGCGAACGGAGGCAGAAGTACCAGGCGTCGGCGATGTGTTATACCTTAGCAATGTCGCTGGCACTGAGTTTCAGTACATTCGCATTACTGAAGTTAGCATGATAGATACACCGTTCACAGATGTAGTCGGTAACGTGAGCTACGACTACACCCGCACAATCGTAACGCTTACAATATCGCAACCCCTATTATTTGATTTCGTAGGGGGGAACGCGACAAGGTATGAGCCTACTGATCGTGACGCACTGATCGACACAACCACAGTCGCCAACGCCGCCAAATACTACTCGGCTCGACCTCTCATAACGGCTGGGGTGACAGCGGACACGTCAATAAAGGTTGACTCGGTGTACAGTCAAATCATCCCGAGCGCATCAACATCAATATTCATTGCTGACGCAGACATGAACGGGGTCTGTTCGCCGATAATTGATTCGGCGCAGGGTTTGGTGTCGTTCGGTGAGCATCTTGGCAATGGAACAGCATTCTACACCAACGAGCAATATGCGATCTACTTAGGGTCGGCCTGTCTGCCTGGTTCGTTGTCGATGCCAACGCATGTGGGGATATGCGTCGATGTGGACGGGACGCTGTCAATTGACTCTAGCGTAATCGGCGCGATTGACTATGCGCAGGGGATTCTGACGATAGATATAACAGATAGCGCTTGGGGTGCGATAGTTATAGGCTCCAACTACGGTAACTTAGTCTTCCGCCCCGCTGCTACCCCGGTCAAGATCGCCGACACAGCCATGCTCGAAGTGACCGACGCCAATAGAGATAGCACATGGATCACAACACTCTCCCCTGTCCCGCTACCAGGCTCAACGCGAGTATCATTCATGGCGCTGGGCGAGTGGTACACGCTATACGACGATGCAACTGGCGGACTACATGCTCTTGAAGAAGGGGTCGGCTCAGGTACGGTCAACTACGCCACCGGTACTGTTACGCTTACAACACTAGCTCTACCCGACACAGATAGCGCGATCATATTTACATCAGGTAAGCAGGCTCGATACTTCAATCGCTCAGACTTCACACCCGGTGCCGTGGTTATCAAGGCCACGCTCACGCAACTGCCCGTCACACCTGCCACGCTTGTCCTCACATGGAATGATGGGACTGCTCGGACTGCTTCTGCCGATGCTGACGGGATAATCACGGGTGACGCGACAGGTATTCTTCGTCACAACACAGGTTACGTTGAGATTAAACCGAACATTATTCCGCTCGACGGGCAGGTGCTCACAGCCGACTACACCTATGGAATCATAACGGGTGGCGCGAGTGCCGGTAAATCGCAAACATTCAATTCGCCTGTCGTTACAGGGTCAACCGTCACACTCTTAGTTTCTGATACAGACCTAACGCCCGGTAGCATCGAGCTACAGTGGAATGTCCAGCCGCCTGAGACAGGCTATGAACTTGAGCTACTTAACGCCAACACCTCGTTCAATGCGACAGCTCAGGCAAGGGACAACGGTAGCGGCGGGATCACAAGCCCTGCTGCAGGGAGCACAGTCAACTACGCCACCGGGTCGATAACGCTCAACACCGAGCAGGCGATAACTCTTAAAAGACCTGTTGATACAATACCACCGAAGACACTTCGAAGGTTGCGACGTGGCGGCTTTATGAGCAATAGATATGGGGCGACTGTCTATGACCAATCGACGGCTTGGGCAAAGAAAACCCCGAGGTCGGTATCGGGGTACACTAACACCAATCTAAACGGTAAAATACCCAACGATGGCTCGGTAACAGTGCTATACAAGGTTGACGAGGTTGCGCCCCCTTCTCCACCTGCTCAGCAGGATTTGATCGCAACATCCAGCACCGAGGTCGATCTCACAAATCAGTTCGACGAGGCAATTGTTCCAGGGTCGGTGAGATTTACACTCGGCGGCGATATTTACGTTGACCGCGAGGGAAGGTTGTACTCGAACATAGACGGGGCAACAAACGCAGGCATCGACTCTGGGACAATCGACTACACCACAGGTAAAATTACTTTAACGTCCATCCCAGAGGGTGCCGCAAACAGTATTTCGCTCGAGTCTCTGACAACCGAAGCTGGCAAAGAGCCAGTGGCCGAAGTTGCATTTCGCATACCTAACGCTCCGGTAAAGGTCGATAGCGTGCAACTTCGAGCGCAGCTTGAGGACGGATCGAATATCACAATAACCCCTGACTCGTCTGGCTATATCAACACAGCAGACGCCCAAGGGTGGTGTAACTATTCAACAGGCGTCATCGACGTTGAGTTCGGCTCGTGGACAATCGCAGCAGGTAACGAGGGTGAAGATTGGTACGATGTGGATCTGATCGACCCCAACGGTGAGATTTTTGTAAGCAGTCGCGTGTGGGCTGACACCATGCTCTACAACGCCATCAGTCAGACGTTCTTACCGTTAGATGCCGATAAGCTAGGTCTTGATCCTGTTCGGCTCCCTCAAGATGGCCGTGTGCCGATCTACAGACCAGGCGATGTCGTTGTTATATTGAACAACCAGACCACGAGCGGGACGTATGTTGATGCAACACAGACCGATTTGGGTCGAGGTCGACTGGCGAAGTTGAACGTCAAAGATAGCGCAGGACAAGAGATTCTCAATACCCGCTACACAGCTGACCTTGACGTGGGAACAATCGACTGGGTGGATTTATCGGGGGTTGCTCAACCGCTAACCATCATAGATCGGATCGAGGATATGGCTCTGCTGAGTGATGTTCAAATCACAGGTAAGTTGTCTCTCACTCAGCCGCTAACACACGACTTCCCGATAGCCGACACTCTCGTTGCAAACGCTGTTGTCTACGGAGATCTCTTTGCTCACACCAGCATTCCATTTGACCAGCAGACGTGGACAGGGGCATGGAGTGATATTCTCATTGGTTCCGCTGTCGCAGCGCAGTACAATAACTCCCAGTACCCGATTACCATTGACAACGCCAGTGGGATTCAGGAACGATGGATGATACTGTTCACATCGGCGACCCTGGTGAACGTCATTGGTGAAAACACAGGTCAAATTTTAACGGGTGTTGCGATAGCAGCAGACATTGCGCCGGTTAACCCCAACACCAGCCAACCGTACTTCACAATACCGCTCGGCGGCTGGGGGAGCGGTTGGGCTGCTGGCAACCTGATAAGGTTTAACACGATTGCCGCCAACAGCCCGCTTTGGATCATCCAATCGATTGGCCAAGGTGATGCAACTGACGATGACTTCACGTTCTGCATAGAAGTGCGTGGTGACATCGATACCCCGTGATAAGAATTGAGGAGCTGAACTAACATGAGTATTGGAATGCCGACTGTGACCAGGAACGCGAGAATGCAAATTATTCTTGATGCGCTCGACACGGGGGCGGGAGCAAACGCGACAATCAAGTTTTATGGGGCTGGTGTCGGGCGACCCGCAACCGGCGCAGCGATAACCGATCAAACGTTAATCGGGACGCTCGATATGTCTGCGCCAAGCGGGACGATCACAACAGGCGTGCTCACGCTCGATACTGTGAGTGATGATGTGTCTGCCGATGCTGACGAGGACATCGAGTGGGCCAGGTTCCTCGACAAAGATGGCGGGTTCGTCATGGATGCGGGTTGCGGCATTACCGGTAGCGGCGAAGATATTATTTTTAACACGCTGACCGCCAGAGTTGGTGGGGTTGTTCAGGTTCTCAGTGGGAGCTTCACTGAGGGGAACATCTGATGGCGCTGACCGAAACACCGCTCTATAGCCCGGTCAATCACTCGATTAGTTGGGAGTTCGTCACGACAACCCAGACACCCGACGAGGCGTACCTTGCGTGGGCAACCGCGCTGGGAGTCTCTGACTCAGGATCGGACGTGGTGTTTGATCTGACAGGGATGACCGAAGTCACAACACTCGGTCACTTTTACAATTCTGAGTATGCGTTCACCAATAAGATTGGGGTTGGGAGAGATGGTTGCTTCCATTTTGATATTAGTGATCCTGCTGCAACACCGACGGGTGAGCATACAATAAGCGGCGTGGACGGTGACGCTAATCACTACTACATTGTCACACCAGCGAACGGTGCGTCACTTGGTATTCAATTTAGAGCTGCGGGCAGAGAGAGCTATAGCAGCGATGACACTAGGTTGATTAGCGCCAGATGCAGGTCTGCGGCAGGTGTAACAATTATAAGACTACGACCATCATACTTGGCAAATGAGAGCGGGGGTAGCCTTCAGATTGCAATGCGGATCGACCAGGACACCATTAAAGTCGTTATTGATACCAACGACAAATGGTCATACGAGAGTCAAACAAACAGCATTAGGCTTGCCCGCTGGAATGCTGCAGGAGATACGATTGTCGATGTACCGATTATCCGCGACTACCCTGCATACGGCGACACCAGTATTCACGACCACGAAGAACTAAACATCTCCCTCGTCAGACGCAAAATCGATGGTGCGATAACCGAGAGTGTTGCCGGAGAGAAGTTTAAGGTTTACGCCAACAAGTACGATACAGGTGAATATGTGGCCGATACAGAGGTTAATACTGCGGCCTCGACAGCATACACGATGGAGTTTGCGAACAGCGAGCCGGTGATTTTGACAGCGCGGGTTGATGCCACCAAATGGAAAGAGGGCGGTTATATTGCCACCGAACAGGTCTACCCGACCGATCCTGCTGCAACACCCTATTACTATAAATGCACAACCCCTGGGACAACTGCTGCGTCAGAACCCGTATGGCCGACCAGCGCTGGCACAGTGACGGACGGCACGGTTGCATGGACGTTTGTTGAGCGCCTGATTAAACCTGAAGCCCAGGCGCCGCTGATCCCGCAGCTCGTTGTGTGATGTCGCCAGTAAATGAGCGCCTATAGTCCCAGTACGACATTATCGCCAGCTTATCGGGATAGCTACACGCCAAATGGGGATTTCCTCGTTGGCCCAACGCTCAACCAAGGTTCGCTGGTTGTAACGCTTGACGGGCTATCGTCGAACATCATCGGCGATCTCCCTCTTCGTGCGACTGTCTCTGTAGCATTCGACGGGTTATCGACGGACATCGTTGGCGATAACCCGCTTCGTGCGACCATCTCACCGGCGCTTGATGGACTATCGTCGAATGTTACTGGGAAGAATGTTCAAAACCTGGGAGTTCTCGCTGCAACGCTTGACGATATGGTTGCTGGCGCAATAGGGAATTACGATCCAAACGTTACCCGCTTCATAACCAGCCTAAGTAAGGGTGTTGTGGAAGATGCGACGACGACGCCAGGTGTGGAAACCTGTCTCCCTGTATCTAACGGGACAGTCACTAATGTCAAGGTAGATGCGGTCGTGCAAGCCGCGCAATCTATCACCGATACATCGTGCTTCGCGGTTGAGAATGCAACACCCGTCCCGCTGGCCACATTATGCGTGCAGGATCGAGCTATCGCGCTGTACGGGGAAGTCGCTTTCGTATGGGAGCAGGCGACACCTATCGAGATAAGCCGCTGCGGGAATCTCGAATCGACAATCCCTATACCGGCTACCGTGCAATTTCCATACGAGCAAGCGACAGTCACGAACCCCGATAAAATCACATTCGACTCGGTTGATTTGCGGGAGATTCAACACGACTTCTTGCGTAGCCTGATTCTCCCTCCTGCAATAGAATACACGCCGACAGGCGAATTTTCCTTATCGCAGACCGCATACGACCCGGCCACAGATCTTAGGTTGATTCGCGGTACAGAAGTGTTTCTGTCGGTAAGCCATTCGCTAGGTCTTGTTTCAGAGAAGCTTTGTAGCTCGTTTCAAATCGCAACACCATTTAACGAGTTCAAGCGGTGCGCTCCTGTTGAAGAAACAAAACAGCCTGATCGAGGAGTAACACCGTGGATAGACTTGCCCCGCGACCCGGTAGACCCAGATCCACCTTCGGGCGCCACAACAATAATACCGATTCAGGATGTTTATACGATGAAAAATTCAATTAGCGTGACGCTGGACGATGATCTGACCGAGATCCAAATGAGCAAAATCACGCTCGCCCTGGACGCGGATAGCTTCGCCTGGAAATTTGCTGGCGACCTGCTAAACCCATCGGACATTGGCCTCGTTAAACAGCTACCGAACGGGGCCCCTATCGTTCTGCATATCACAATCAACACCTATGTTTGGCACGTTATCGTTGAGAAAATTTCAACCAACCGGAAGTTCGCAGAGGAGTCTGTTTCTGTATCTGGTAGAGGGCTTAATGCCCTGCTAACCAAGCCGTACCGTCAGGCCGAGAGCGTCAACTACGGTTCGCTTCAGACCGTACAGCAGCTCGCCGATCTGATTATCCCTGTTGGCTGGACGAACGTATGGTCAACCGTCACATGGAACGTCGATGGTGGGGCGTACAGCTACAATAACAAGACGCCCATGGAGGCGCTAAAAGGGATAGCTGACGATATTGGTGCAATGATTGTGCCAAGTCGCACAACTCAGTCGATTGAGTTTAAACCTCGCTACCCGGTACTCCCTTGGAACTTTGCTGCAACTGCTGCGGATGTCATTCTACCTGATGCAGCAGTCATCGAATTAAGCGAAGAGCCTGTATCGAGTTACCAGGGCAACGGGATCTATATTCACGGGGACGAGATTGGCGGGGAGCTGGCCTTAGTACGACTAAATGGCACCGCTGGCGACCGCCTGATGCCAACCCTTAATAACGCACTGATGACTGACATAATCGCCATACGCGCACTGGGAGAGCGTCAGCTTGCGGCTCAAGCCCCTCAACCTACGATCAAGAGTGTGAAAACATTCATGGATGCGACCACTGTGCCGCTCCTCGACATTGGGGAGCTGCTGGAAACAACTGTTGACGGAACAGGTATTAAAGGGATTGTTAACTCGGTGAGTATTACGGTAAGCCCGGTTGAAGTTTGGCAAACGCTAACTATCGGTGAAACGACGCCGAACGCATGGGTCGCTTTTACTGAGATTTTGCCGAAAGATCCTATGCTCGTCGCAACGCTAACATCGACAGATGGTGTTACATCGTTAATGACAATGCTGGATGGCGGGGTTGTTCGTGTGAGGGGGACTGGGACAGTCGGTGCTAAATACTATATTCGGACTGGTGAGATTGTGAGCCTGGCCCCAAGCATCACACAAGGGGCCGACGTTGTGATTTAGGTCTTTGTATTGTTGGCTACTCGTCCTGGTAGAATTTATACCCGGCATCCTCGCCAGCGGAGATACATTCTGATAGGGTGATGTAGTGGTCAGTTGCTCCTTTTCCTTGAGCGCCCGCCAGCAGTATCCATCCTAGCGGATCTTTGACGACAATACCTGCAATCTTACCTTGCTTACTGGCGAGAATGGGATTTTCTTCGTTTACGAATTTAGCGTACTTGAACAAAGGTTCGTTCGGATTAAGGTCTGGTCGTACTCTCATCGTCTTTGATCTCCTGATTCCACGTTTTTTGTCAATGCTTCCTCACCATACCAAACTTGGGAAAACTCGTCGGGATCAGGCGAATATACACGGTACTCAGACTCTACGATCTCGCCGTCAACCAGGAGTTTTATGGTCTCCCTTTTGCGCTTACCGACAATAAAGGGGTTTGCCAATTTATATCCTTTGCTGAGTCCACCGATATAAAGTTTTTCGCCTATGTTGTACTTGAACGGCTTCATTATTTAGTTTCCTGATCTAATCCAGATGTATTACCGTAGCGCCTTTGCTGGCAATACAGTATCCGTTCAGTTGCCAGGTGACAGTATAACCTGGGTATTCGCTTTCCAAACACGTTTGCTGGGTATGGAAGTATGATATCGCATAGGCTAGTGCCACTACCGTGCCCGCTATCATCCCGCTCTGTTTAAGCATGTTCTTTCGGCCCAGGGTTTCTGCGCCTATCCGTGACCTTTTTGTTAAGTTCATACAACGCTCTAAGGTCAGTGCTCATTAGGTCTTTCAATGAGCACTGACCTTAGAGCGCCTTTCCGTTTGCGTGGACGCAAACGGTTTTATGTAACTGCTCCTTTGCGTCTTTGGATCGGCCTTCGACCATTAGTCCTAATACGAATTGGTGTTTAGCTATAAGGAAGGTTACGAAGTCTCCAAATTCATCCATTATAAGTTCTCTCCGGTGCTCGTTCGTTTACGTGTTAAAGAGATCCTACTGTAAGCCATGCGCTTTACAGTGTCAACTTGTTTATTGAGGAGGTGGAGGTGGAGGTGGAGGTGGAGGTGGAGCCAGTTGCTCTTCGAACACCATATCGATCTCACCTGAGCATTCTACACCTCGATACTCGTTTATCGCCGCTTTCATTGCACTCTGGGTGGCGTCTTTGCTTAGCAACGCGGACATTACAGCTTCATCCATCGTACCTCTTGCTACGACCCTAAAACATTGCACAGCATCGCGCTGACCCTGGCGATGGATTCGCCCGATGAACTGCTCGTACAACTCAAGGTTATAATTAAGACCAAACCATACGACGATGTTACATGCGTACTGTAGGTTTAAACCATGTCCTGCCGAATTATGCGAAATAAATATTTCACCCTGCTTGTTTCTAACCGCAAACTGATTACGTTCACCACAATCCACTATGTCGTAAACGTGTGCTTTTTGCGGTTGTGCCTCATTGCGTTTTGCAGTATCAGCGTGCTTACCCTCTCGCACCGCACACATTTCCCCAAGATAAGCGTCATCCCCCTTGTAGGTGTAGAGTGCTTCCTGTCGAGTACTTCTATTATCTCGAACATCGTTCCCCCTGATCCATTTACCGTTGATTTTCATACGGTGTGCTGGTGTCATACCGAGACCGAGCCTGTCGATCACATCAGCGTATCCCGAGTAAGAGCAGCCACTATGATTGACAAATTCGACGCCATCGAATACCCGTTCGCAGCGTCGAATTTCTGTAATTTCAACCCACCCTCGACTCTCGGTTAAAACTTCAGTCTCACCCTCTAAGCACAGCGGATGGGCAATCAGCAACTTGGTCTCACCTCTGTTAAATCGATCCATGATGCCGATGGCCTCCTCTTCGCTCACACCAGTTAGGCATTCCGCATCAGGGTAAATCTCCATGATGCGCTCCCTCTCGCTGGTAAAGCTATACGCCAGTAGGATCGGGTCGTCGCCAGAGCCTTCTACAATTTCGGCCAGAGCGTCATATTTTTGATCGTGGACTTTCTCGACGATACACACGTCAGGATTTAGCTCATCTGGGTAGCTGTAAACACGCCCGTTTCCAAACTGCAGTAACTTGTTGCACAATGCAGCCCGGTTAAACACTTCGATTCGACCGCCCTCGTCGAGTTCGATGAAGAACTGAGTCTCAAGCTCCTTATACTGCTTCATTAACCGTGGCGAAAACTCTATCCAGGTGTCGATTACAGTCAACGCAGGAATGTCCAGCCCGGCATCTGCGGCAGACAACTCGATTGTCATGTCACTAATCCGATTAACGATCATCTCTTTGGTATCGTCGTATGGTATCCATTTGGCGTAGGCGCCGTTACCCTGGTAAAAGAATGCCGATTGGAACGCTTTAAACTTCTGATGAAGGCGCCTTCCGCCGTCCAGCATAAAGAATTGACCCCAAACATCCTGCATCCCGTTCGAGCAGGGTGATGCGGTCAAACCTACTCTGCGCGAGAACTTTGGTGCAATGGGGGCGAAAGCCGCGAACCGCTTTGAGTCCTCGCGCTTGACCTTCGACACCTCATCAAACACCAACATGTCGAACGGCATCGGATGACCAGCGTCGATAAAATAGTGAGCAAGTTGAGTTGCCAACCAGGTCAACGACTCATAGTTCACAAGATAAATGTCAGCTTTTCTAAACAAGGCGCGTTGGCGTTTCTTCTCGCTCCCGCACATGAGGCTAAAGGTCAGATGGTTGGTGTGAGCCCACTTCTCAGCTTCTTGCCGCCATGTTAGCTGGCATACTCGCAGCGGGGCCACTATCAGCATTGCAGACGACTGACCTATTTTGCGCAGAAAATTGAACGCTGTGAGGGTTGTTATGCTTTTGCCCAGCCCGACCCCTAACCACAACATTGATTCAGGTTGAGCCACAATATGATCGACAGATTCATTCTGGTAATTGTGCAGATCGCTGAGTGCGAGTCGCTTTTTCATTAATTATGATCCGTTGATTTGACGAGTGATTTAAGGGTTATTTCTTCTTAAATTTAAGGTATGCCGCAATCCCCCCTCCGGGCAACTTGTAGCGCCAGCTCGATAATCGTTCTGGGCACGGTACTCTGCAGTAAAACCAAACATCGACCGCAAGTACCGCTGAAAACACCACACATAATACTTCTCCGCTCATTGCTAATACCTCTCGTTAGAATATTTGTTTGGTTTTACTGCTGCGACCTAAGTGTCGCATTACAAAGACTCAAACACATGAAAAACTAAATTGTCACCTGAGACTTTATACGTGGCGATGTATCTCTCTGCTTCGGGCGGCAAGGGTTGTCCCGTTCCGTGTGTTGTAATTACCCTAGGCTCCTCGGGTAAATTTGTATCAACCTTGGCCCACAAACGAGGCTCACCCTTCTGCGTTTGCACGGTTAATATTTCAGCTCTTGCTGGCATGTGTATGGTTTGTTTACCTATCGTCTGTAAATCGTACTTCCAGATGCTAATCATAATCTCAATCCTTTATGTTAAATTCGACTTGTCAACACAAGCCTTTCCTCAGAACCTCGCTTGAGCGGTGCGAGCACTTTAAGCGATCTAATCACACCAAAGGCACCGTCCACTTCCATGAAAACAGGGGTCGGGTTATCGTTTGCGAACGACTCGAGTAGCTGTTTTAACTCGCCGATTCCCATGGGTTTATACGCTTCTTCGCTCATTGCTAATACCTCTCGTTAGAATACTCATTCATACCGCTGCAACCTGAGCATCATTGCCACTCCCGAGCCGCTTACTTAGCCAAGTGGCGGATAGTTCGTGGGGCCAATTAGGCTCATTTTCCCCGTGAAACGGTGCATCTTTGCCTAGTCGCTTCTCGTGTTCTTTGGTGACAATCAGCGTGGCGCAATGACCTTCGGATATATTTAGCCTGGTGGCAATCTCTTTTTTAGTGTGACCGTCTTTAAATAGAGCTTGGGCTTTTGCTCGGGTATTAGCCCCTTTCTTAGGAATTTGAATACCCACTCTAGGCTTCAATGGGCCTCTGCTCCCGGTAAGCATTTCCCGCATGTGCGTTTTGCTGCAGTTCCATTTTAAAGCTAGATTCGCATAGGTTACTCCGGTCTCCCGTTCAGCTAGCATTTCGAGCACGTTTTCCAGGGTATATTTTGAGGTGTTTACTTTTCTTGCGGCGATACTCATATGAATAATAACTCCTCGCCTGGTTTCGCACAGTAGCTCTGCAAGAGCATTGTGGTGTGAGTTTCAGGGTAGCCGTTCTTCAAGCATTCTTGTTCGGCGAGTAAGTGCGCGGGCAGGACGCAGATTACCAGGTACACCACGCAAAGCGTCACTATGGTTATCAGTACGGGTATCACTCGCTCGAACATAAAGCTTTCCATCTTATTTATCATCATTTTTATTTCTCCTTTCCGGTTAATTGTTAGCGTTCAAGAACCACAAGTGTAAAGCGAACACTTCACACCGTCAAGCTTTTTATTGATATGGTCTTATGGACTCGTCTTGCCGCTAAACTTACCGATCATGCTCCAGATCGCCCTATAGAATGTTCGCCACATGGGTTGCTCGGCTTTGATCTTTGCTATAAACCCCTCCACACCATCCATCCCTACAACCAATGCGAACTCCCCGCCGTTGGATTCAACCTTTTCCCGAAAGACCTGTTGCAAAGGTGTCATTTTGCCCCCGTCGCGCTTGAGTTCGACAAAGATAGCTCTACCATCGATCAGCACAACTCTGTCGCTCACACCGCGATTATTCGGCGATACGAATTTCCAGCTGATGCCTCCTGCGGCCCGTACCCTACGGATCAATTTCGCCTCGACATCCTTCTCCAGTGTTGACTTGGCTACACCCTTGACGACAGGCGGGACAAATAGATCGTTCTGGCGGTGCTCAGTAGTCGTCATAGTGGCTCACTCCCAGGGGACGAAAAACACAGCTGTTACAAAAGGGTACAACATTGGCTCAAGGTTCAACCCGTAAATGAGCATTACCGCTATTATTAGTGTCATGTCGTTCTCCTATAGTTACGCAAAACCAAAAGATGGCAGCGCCTTTCTCAGATTATTTGTGATAGTTGTGACACTTTGTATACCTTGATACTTACCATTGCAATACACAGTAGTTATCGATACGATCGCCCTCGGAACATTCAAAGATGGCTGTCTCTCCAGTTCCCGGGCGCTCGACCGTTATTCTTAGGGTCACATTGATCTTTCCAGATTCCCGAGCAACCCTTTCCCCTCTCAACATCGCTTTTTTGATGTTGGCTCGCTCAGACCAGAGCTTCTTCCTTTTTGTCGTTGCTCTGTAACTCATTGATTTTGCTCCTACGACTTTGTTTAGTCGGTATAGTCCAGTGTTAGATTCTTACTTATGTAATTTATCAACCTTCTCTTTTGCCAAGTAGTTTTTTGTATCGTTTAAAGCGGCCCACCATGCGCGATATTCAGATTTGACTTGGTTTAACAGGCATGAATTAAACCACGCTCGACTAATCTCATGGAAAAGAGCAAAAAAGGGTGGAAGCCAAAATAACACGATTAAAGCAAACCTAGCTGATGTTCTTAGAAAGCTGTCTTTTATGATCATGCTGTCTCCCCATAAAGTAAAATCAAATCTAACAATCACATTAAGCCGCTCCACTCGGACTGTCGCTGACGCGCCAGCCGCTTATGTGGGCGTTAGGTTGCTAGTCATTGCTGTTAATAGCAACCTGCCCAGGATCTAACTCTGTTAGCTGATAATAATCAGTCCCCCACCCAAGAACATCGTAACTACCGAAAGAAGTCATTGTATCTTCGCTTAACTGAGCATCAATATACTTATCAACAGCTGCCCTGGCTTGCTTCTCGTTCTCCGCTGCAATGAAGAAGCTGAGCTGCCCGTGACCGCTTGGCTGCCAGGCGAATAGTTTCATATTAGTATCTCCTTATTAACTGGGACTCGTCAGCATGATTAACAGGTTCGCCGTACTTAGCTAGTATTGGCGGGTCTACTTCCCACCTATTCTCTCCACCAAAAAACGGCACAGCACCAATAAATGCCCCAACCTCGACACAAGTACCGGTATTCCCAGTTGTAGATTTTACTATCAAAGCTAAACAGCCCTTTTCAATATTCATCTTCATTGCTCCGTAGCGATGCCTAACAAGCAAAATCAAATTGACGCAGCAAACTCACCGCTTCTATTTTAGCTTCTCAGTGTCGCAATTTATTGTAATCGTTATACGCCATACTTTCTCTTTAGGCGATCCAATTCAGATCGCTCTCTTTGCTCCGCATTATCAGCTCTTGCCTGCGCATTTTTTTCGCGATGCGTTTCCTCCTCATCCGTTTCTAGCCGCGTGTAACCTACGGTCACTTCTAATAGAGCCTGATCGTATGATGTAATTGCTTCAACCTCTATCTGTGCATTTGCGCGATGACCATCAGGGATTAGTGCTAGCTTCCCCTTCCAAAAAGCCAGGAAGTCCGCCGCCTTTGTGGGCAAGTCCCATTCCGCATGTGTTTGATACACGTTAACTTTTATCTCTTTTTTCATGGTCGTCGCTCCGAAAACGTATAACAAGGCTTTCAACTTGACGCTGAAAGCCTTGCGGTTTTATTTAAAGTTCAGTGGTGGCGCAAGTTAAAAACAACGTTAGGCATAAATATTAATATAACTTTTCGTGTCAAATTTAATGATTTCTTCATCCGTAGTTAGCTCATCTGGCATGCTGCAACCACAACCTATTCCAAGCATTTTAGAAACCATCCCGCAGTCAGCTTCTTTTTCCGCCACAACAATTCCGCATAAGTTATTAGCCAGCAGAATTGGGCACGGCGCGCTACATCCTTCCCCATAAGCCATTATTGCCACATCACAAAGTTGAGTTTTGCAGCATAAACCACAGTTATTACAGGCCGCTGTGAATTTTGGCTTCTGACTAACAATTGCATCAACTGGATTCGCTACTTCACCACTGGTTTCTGGTTCTTTATGTTCGCTGTTTTCCACGATGTTCTCCTTGTTCAGTGTGTTGTTCCCGCTCACATGTCATGCAGGGTGGTATACGTTTAAAGTATAGCTATACACCCATTTCGGAAAACCAGCTTGATAGTTGCTACCCAAGCCGACAGCAAATCTTTTTAATGTGTTTTCCCCAAACATTCGACTTAACGTTCTGCCGGCGTAATTGCATTTATTTGCTCCCAACGTTGTCACCGAGAATGTGCATCCAGTAGCGTTTACGAATTCATCAATAAACACAGCATCAAGCACATTTGCATCTATGTTATTTTTTAGCCATTCAACAACAAATTTCTCAGCTCTCTCTTTCATGTTTCTACTCTTTTTCCAGAGTTATTTTTATCTTAATATCATTGCAGTTACCGTCATCTGAGTTAAGGAAGGCCATTTTTGGGCCTTCTGCCACACCACAATACCCGTAGGCCGCATTTAATTTCTTGGTAGCGTAGTTAATAATGTCTTTTAATATTTCGTTTTCCATTTTAATACCCTTATTTATATGGTTTAAAAGCATAACAATCGCATTAATTCTGACTCCGCTGGCGCTTCGCAGTTTATGCGAGCGTTAGGCGTCTGAATCCCTCTCCGTGTATTCGCCAATACAGCCATCTGGTTCACCATGATATGCGCTAGTAATCATGATTAACTTTTCACCGTCTAGGGATTGTACCTCTACGCCAATCGGCATAGTCCACCCTGTATCTGGGTCATCAAGAGCAATTGGCAAATCTCCATTTTCATCGATCAGTTTCTGAATGGCTTCTATGGCATCAGAAGCTTTTGGTGGTTTAAAATCCATTCTATCAGTCCTCAGTTTAAGTAGGCTTCGTTCACGCCTAACAAGTAAATCCAGGTGACGCGGTAAAGTGGTGCGCTTCGCTTCGCTTCGTTCCACACCAGTTATGCAAGTCGTTATATTTGTATCAACGCGCCCCGCCGCATTTATGCTGTTTGGTACCTCACACATACTTATACTCCTAAATTAAAATCACATAACAATCACATTAAGTCACTTCGTTCGGACTGTATTAATTAATCTCATCTAAAGAAGACCCACTATAAACAAACAACTTTACACTGTCAACTGTTTTGTTGGTTGTTGAGCCGGTCTAATCTTCATTAAAGTCATCAGCGCTACCGCTTTCTCGATGTAATAGTGATAGTCCAGATCAGCAGGCATTGAGCCGTCATCAGGTAGATCCATCATCGGCATAGCGTGCTCACTACTGGCGACCTGGTTGCCGTTTTTCGCGTAATTGATCGCTGTGTCGGTCGCATTGCTGATATACCACCTGACCGTGCCACCGAGCGATTGCCCGTCCTTGACTGCCCCTCCTGCCACTTTCCGCACCTCAAGGAACAGTGTAATGTCTGTTGATGCGAAGATTGTCTCAGCGGGAGGAGTACCGTGCGTAACGAATGCGAACACGGCGTCACGGACAATGGCGTGGGCTGGATTTTTACGAATACCTGAGTCTGCAAAAATCCCTTTACCCTTGACCTTCCTTGAGCCCTGATCGACCGCCAGGTAGTTGTTGACATCTCGATAATGTACCGACTCGTAATACACACACTCCATTTTGAACCCAGTCCATTGCTCCCACCACTCGACAATCGACTGAAACTGGTCCTCGAGTAATGATTTCTTTACCTTGAGCGTTATACCATCTGTGTTTGCCGACACCACTTGGATCGACCATTGCTCGAATTGTTCGATTAACATAAATAAACAGAGTTGACCAGTGATCGTGGTGTGAAACATCAAATCGGGCGAATAAACAGCAGAATATCGATTGCCGAACTTACCAAACAGACCATTCACAACAATTTTCAGAGAGTCAGCGCCAGTTTTATCACCCGATCGTTTGGCGTCCATCCTTCGCTGCAATATGTCGCGGTAAATAGTCGTGAATATCGGCCCGATGTGGATTGGCTCTAGTCCCGCGTTGAGAATTATGTTCGGGTAGTATGACGCAACATCAATGTCGAGTAGCTGGTACTCGTCGTCCGTATAATACGACCCTGGCGTATCGACCGAGTGCAGTCCACCTATCCCCATCTTGTACGGCTTATCCGCAATCGTGATGACCGACGATATACCCCCCTCTCGATAGACGAATTGTGCAGTCTGATCGACTTCCTTACCTTTTACCTCCGATGAAGCCCCATCCTTACGCTCCTCGATAATTATCTTCTCGATAGACGGTGTTATCCCGGCGACCTTCAGATCCTTTTTCGAAAGGTTGCCAGCTCGAATCGACTGGACGAGCACCGGGTCAATTCGCTTTCGATGGATCGCTGGCGGTAACATTATCTCGCTACACACAACACCGTTCGTTGGCATGAGCACCGCGCCCTTCTTGCTAATGTTGAAATCGACACTCGCGCAAAGATCGAAAAGGCGATTCAACTGCTCCCCCTGGAACGATACAAAGTTTGGAGCCATGTATTTATATGATTTTTTGCTCGTTGGTTTCGGTAGCTTGACCTGCTTCAACCGCAGGTATTCCGATTTAATCACATGCTCTGCAATCTGCGCATCAGACTTGGAACGAAGATCGATCCCGTACTCTTTCGACATTGTTTCGCGTAGCACGATGGCTTCTTCAAGCTCGAAGAACAGCTCTGCTGTCCCCTCGTTATCGTTCACACAATAGCTATCGATGATGGCCACATCGCTCGGTATCAGAAAACAAAAATGATCAATAGGCATTTCCTGCATCTTCTTGCAGCCCAATCGCCCCATATAGATTTTGAGCGAGGCTGTGCCGAACGCCACGTTAATGAGGTCGATGTGATCCCAATGATCTGGTACAGTCACCCCGTATTTCCGCTCAAAATCCCACGGCATTAGCCGATTGGCGATGATGTCGTTCGATGCTTTTTTCAACTGGAGATTGCCTGCCCCTCGTAAAAATAATGCGATCAGCGGCAGGTCGAAGCTATTGCCGTTAAATGTGATAATAAGTGCCGAGGATAGTGTCGCCTGGACGAGGCTCAATATTTCAGGTCTCGAATATTGATCGTTGTACATTGAGTATTTAATCGTCTTGCCCGTATCGACATTACGAAAAAGGATCAGAAAATAGTTAGGTAAACATTCAATGTCACAGGTGAGGCGGAGTTGCGTAACCATGGTTAGTTGTTTCTCCAAAAGCGACCGACAGGTCGTCGGTCGCAGTGCTTTAAAATCTACAGCTATGTAACTAGCCTTCCATCAACCCCTCATTGATCAGCTGATCATCACTCCAACCCGCTGCGACATACGCCTCATAGGTTGTACCGCCTGCAGCTGCCGTCATCGCGATTGCAGGTGGAACAGTAGGTTTAGGTGGAGCAGTAGGTTTAGGTGGGGCAGTAGGTTTAGGTGGAGCAGTGACCTCGGGAGTCGCCGGAGCAGTAGGTTCCATCAACCCCTCATTGATCAGCTGATCATCACTCCAACCCGCTGCGACATACGCCTCATAGGTTGTACCGCCTGCAGCTGCCGTCATCGCGATTGCAGGTGGAACAGTAGCACCAACTTCAGGAGTCGCCGGAGCGGTGGTCGCGGCACCCGATGCTCCACCGAAAATCGCCACAGCGTCCACTGCTCCGCCACCCAATGATTCCCCATCTCGCATCTTCATGATCCCGTGAAGAGAGCAGCCGATACCCTGTTTACCACCAAAATAGCCGTAAAAGCTAACAGCACCCTTTCCTATCGCGCCCGAATAAACTTGTGACTTGTCGAGGATTTGCTGCATCTTACTGTCCACGATGTTAGTGTGGCTAAATCGGTCTTCTGTCTGTGACGCAGATAACACCCACTTGTCGGCATAGAACGGGTCAGTCGGGTATTCCGTTGCTCCATCTTTGAGTCCACCAGGGAGCGCCCCTTTTGGTAATCCATCTGGGAAATCGGCAGCGAGAACTTGCGCGTATGCGGCTTCGATCAAGCTCACATCTGCACTTTTCGGGATAATGAACGTGCATTGATATTTCTTCGTGTCACCAACATTACCCGCTTTATCTCGATACGCCTCTGCTACCCACACTTTGACGAAAGAGAAAGTGGATTCTGGTGTTATCATGTTATCTGAACTGCTCATTTTATTTACCTTTATGTTTAGTTTGTTGATCAACTTCGAACAGTTGAATTGGGTTTACTACAAGTGCCGAGCGAGGGTCGCTATTCGGAACTAACGCTGGCTTCCCAAACGACTTGTTGCTGTAATGTTTTACGGCCTCCTTTTGCAAAAGGGTCAGCTTCATTTTATCGAACTGAGCTGGCGATTTGATCTTGGTGGTGTTGCAATCATTCTCATTCAATCCAAGTCGGATTAACGCGCCCATCAGACCATCCTCATCGCTACACTTTCGACTGGCGCGACCTTTAACCAGCTTTCGCCCAGGGATCGTTTGACCTTTTCTAGCTCTTGTTTCGGCCTCAACAATCATATCGTTGGCGAAACTAACGATAAAAGGGATTTGCGTCAGCATCTCACCGAGCGTTTTGTTATCAATCTCTGACGCACTGACATTCAGCTCGCCTGGTATCATTCCTGTCGCAGCAAATAGCCCTCGAATATCTTCCGTGGCCTTATCCAAGCGGGCTTTGCAGTTGCGCTTACGATGGCACCAAGCGCAACTAGATTCAGACGGAGCGAAGATGATATTCTTCGTGTCGCCCTGCAAAACAGAAATCGCAGACGCAGCTTTACGTTTTGTTTCTTGCGCGAACTTCAGTAGACTGTTTTCCCCGCTGTCGTACTCGACTCGCCATGTTTTCCACACACCATTGTTGATTCGCGGCTGCATGATAACAAGCTCGATGTCCGTGAACGGGATCGGTTTGTCTGGTGCGAACGATGCGCCAACCGCTCTGATGATACCGCCGAGGCCGTACAGTCTGAGTTGACCACTGTTCACCGGGGAAACCTCAATACCCTTCCCGTACTTGAGGTCGGCTATCTTGAATTTGTTCCCTTTGTGCATGACGACATCGCTAGTGCCGTCACAATGTTCGTGACCGAAAAACGCTTTGAGTGACACCTTCTGCTCAGGGTAAACAGTCCAACCGTCGTTCTTATACGCAAGTAGTCTAAGGTAGCATTTCTCTACCTCGACCCTCATGTCGTGGGGGAATGTTCCGCTCTCAATCCACTCGCGGCATTTAGTCGCATAATCTTTTACCTCCTGGGTGTTGTTCGGATTGAGTTTGATCTTCGTCCACCAACTTAGCGCGTCATCTACGACATGGCGATCAACATCGTCACAATCCACATCCATCGGGCTGATCCATCGCTGGAGCGCCACCTCAAGTAGGTAGTGAGCAGTCGTCCCCTCAATGCTGGCCTGATTGTCACCGGATGTTTTCCTGGCGTCGTTCAGGCCAAGCATTGAACCAGAACATTTTGACCACATCGACCAACCGGATGGGCTAAGGACACAATGACCATTGTCAAATACGTTGAGTGAGTCTGGTGTTTTCATCGCTTGTGTCCTTTTGCTCTAAGCGTCTGGGGCGTTGCGCAATTGAGCGAGCATATTGTCATACTCTTGAGGGTCAATTTCTGCGACAGGACAACCCGCTTGCTCGATCACGTTACTGACAACCAAGAAGCCTTTTTTCTGTGCAAATACAGCAAGCTGCTCATTAAACTCTTCAAGCGAGATCGGTTCGGCTGCTGCGGCAGCTATCGGGTCAACCGCGCACGCCGCATCGGCTTTCTCTTTAACGGCTTTCTCGTCATCCTTAAACTTCCGTTCGCCAACAACACTTGCTATATAGTCAGCCTCGTCACCAGCAGCCACATATCCTGGGATCGTGTATCCGCTAACAATGCGCTCATCGCCGATCACAGGTAATGCGGAACTATTATCAGCATCAGGCGGCGGTGGAGGTGCATCCCCATCGACTTCAAGAATAACGGTGGCTGCTTTCGCGGCAATCTCAGCAGCCTTGTCAGCAGCAATCTCAGCTTTTGTGCGCCGCGTCTTTTTCGCGGCGGGTGCTTTCGCGGCAATTTCACAATACCCTTTAAAGGTTGTGTTCAATTCGACAATCGCTTCAGTTAACGCTTTGATCTCACATTCAATCATTATATATTTCCTTTTTATCAGTTGGCTTTTGGATATTTATGCGATCATCAACAATCGCATCGATTACCAATCGCATAAAATCGGCAGTTTTCATACCGTATGTTTCGGGACATTTTTTTAACAAGGCGTCCCGCTTACCTCGTGTGATTTGCACACTATAGAGAACCTTATCTTGCAATTCGGCGCTCTTTTCGTCTTGAGATCTAGGTTCCACAATATTGCTCCGGTCAATCGTTATGTTGCGAACTGTACAGGTCAGGGGAAGTGAAGTAAACAGTTATCTTTATTTATTTTTATATTTATTTATTTATTTTTATATGATAGTGTTTGGTTTACTGAATTGAAATGAAACAAGATGAGAGGATTTTAAAGATGAGCAATGCTGCAGAAGAATGTCTCATGGTAGAAAGATCGAATTTAATGATGAAGCTCAGCGCATATACTTCAATGCTAACCTTAGTGAATAGGGCCATTAGTGACACCCGGAGCATACCAACTCCCCGCTCAAGAACACAATAATCAAAATAAGAGAAGCACAACAATGCAAGAAAATAACACCTCTGCCGCCACTGTCCCCAAGCTGACGTGCGACTACGTTACAATTTTAACCATGGACAAGCCTACAGGAAAGCATTACGCGATTGACGCGGCGAGCGGCGAAGTTGTTAAGACGCCAGCTGCCAACGCCGCCAATGGTTGGGCGGTGACGCATTACGTTCCTGACGCCAATGCTTTCGCAGCGCTAATCGAGTCAATTTCAACCAGCATAACCTCTGCGCTGGTGCTTGGCTTCATAGCGGGTACAGAGAGCGGTGAGCCTTACCGCGTGATGTCCGATGCCGATTTTAAACTATTCGCAGAAACCAACAAGGTTAAGCTGGATAGATTCGCAGCCAGGCCGATTATCGTTGACGATCGCAAGTTCGCTACCAGGACTAAACGCATGTTTCATGCGTCAACCTGGTTCGGGTTCGACCGGGATACCGTTGATGGTATGCCTGCTGAGCTTGAGCCAGACGCATCGTTCGATCGCTGGTGGGAGATGATGTGCGACTTTCTACCGGTAATCGCCGAACGAGATTATGTGGCGATCAATTCAGCCAGCTGCAGGGTTGAGATTGACGGGGTGGCGGTTGCACACTCCAACGCTCACGTTTATATGCAGGCCGAAGAAGCCAATGACACCGAGCGATTCGGTAAGGCGGGGATGGTTCATTCCTTTGATCGCGGCTATGGGTTCATGCGACCAATCACAAGCGGGAGCACCGGTGAGGTAATCGGCAATCGCCCCTGGACGCTATATGACCCGACCACATTCAGCAGGGAGCGTATGTTTTTCGACGGTTCGCCTATGATTAGTGACGACCCTCGACTCCATGTTTCGCCTAGCAACATTACAATCCACACAGGCGAACGACAGCGAGTTAGTACCCGGCTGCTCCAAATGCCCAGCAAAGATGAGCAACGAAAAATCGGCCTCGAGTTTGATGTCGATAATAAAGGCCGAGTCAAAATCGTCAATGTGGCAGATCTCACACCCGATGTCGAGATCACATACAAGGATGATATAACCGGTTATACAGGCACTATGACAATGCAGGAGTTCGTTGATGGTGACGCTGACCGTGTGCGCTGCCAGGCGGTGTTCAGACCGGACAGCTTCTCTTGGGCAGCTTATTTAAGTAAGGAGGACGGTTGTCACCCTTTCATGTATGACGTGGGTACCAACATTAATTATAAATTCACAAACGTGCAGTCGCTATTTGAAGATTCTTGCGGGGAGGGCGTTGACGATTCTCCTGATGAGAAATGCGTGGAGTCGCTGCCGGGGAGCGCGTTAGTCAATCGATCGACTACCAGTGCGCCGACTCCACCCCCTCCTCCACCAACCCCTCCTCCACCAACCCCTCCTCCACCAAAGTCATCTGTCTCTTCTCTTACCCCTACACCACCAGCCCCTCGACCCAGGTTCCCTGTTTCCGCCTATGACGAGTTCAAGCGGCTGGCCACAAGGAGCAGGGATTTTACCGAGTTCGGCACACTCCATGGTGTGGCGCCAGAGTTTACCGAGACCGATATGGGTAATACCCAGCGGTTTTGCACAACATTTAGGTCACTGTTGAGGTTCGTCCCCCTGTTAGACGCTTGGTTTTGGTGGGACGGTTATCTATGGAATAAGTGCGAGTCGAATGAGGAGCACGCGGCGGCCCAGGAGATGGTTGCTGTAATGACGCTCGAAGCCAATCAAAGGCAGGATACAGACTCGTATCGCAAGTGGGTCAAAATCAGCGGGAGTGTAAATAGTCTCGGAGCTGTGATCCGCTTGGCGTCCAGATCACAAGACATCATTGTGAGGAAAGACGAGTTGGAGATACCCGATTACGTTTTTACCGTGGGGAACGGTTATATTGATTTACGTCAGGTGGACGACCAGGGTGTCGGTGATGATAGCGCTTGTCTCATTAAAGGTTTCATGCCGCCAGACAGGTCGATCTTTAGCACAAAGGGATCAGCTGTCGATTATGACGGTCAGGCGGGTTGTCCAGAGTGGGAACAAGCTCTCCAAGATATTTTCGACTATGACCAGGACTTGATTGACTTCTTTCAAATATTTGCAGGCTATACAATGTTGGGGCGACCGGTTCACGAGGTGATGGCCTTCTTCGTTGGGAACGGGAGTAATGGTAAAAGCACGATAATAGGCGTGTTGGAAAAGGTGTTTGGCGGATATAAGGCCACTGTGGATAAGAGCGTCCTTATGAGTAAACGAGATGGTGGGGGTGGCCAGGCAGCGACTCCAGCGTTGGCCCGCTTACAAGGGCTACGGATGGCTGTTATCACGGAGACAAGGGAGGGTGACAGGTTGGACGAGTCTATCGTCAAATCGCTCTCTGGATCAGATACAATCACAGCAAGACATCTATACGGTAATGTTTTTGACTTTGATGCGACGTTCGTTAGCTGGATAGCAACCAACCATGCGCCAGATATTCGCTCTGTAGACGAAGGTACCTGGCGAAGGATCTTACACTTCCAATTTAATAGGGATTTTCTCGCTGAAAAAGGGCGGGATGGTCTCGACACCGGGTTGAAGCAGCGAATACTGGACAACGAGCTTTCTGGCGTGCTGAATTGGTGCCTCGAAGGTGTGACGCAGTATTATGCGAAAGGGCTAGTCCCGCCAAAGAGTGTTGTTGACTCGACAGACGCCTATCGTGAGGATATGGATGTGATTGCCGATTGGTTCGCTTCGGAATGCGAAGTTGGCCCGGACGATAAATACTATGCCGCGAATGAGGATTTATGGGCGTCATATTGTCGGTTCGCAGCAGCAAACGGGGATCAGCTAATTAGGTATGGATCAACGCTCAGCAAAAAGATAATAAGTAAGGGCTTCAAGCGTATTCGTCATATACCCGGCTACCATTCGAGAAGAGGGTTCAGTGGGTTGCGCTTGCGGGCGTCACCAGAGGTGCTACTGGAGAAGATGAGCGGGGGTGTCGATTAACAATGAGAACGGCTTGATTGGCTCAATTGAGCCAATCAATTACCCGCCGAACCGCCCGCAGTGGCGGTTTTATTTTGTCTGCGGGGTGTGAATATTGGCTTTTCGCTGGCCCCGCCGGGTGTGATTCCAATAAATAATGCTTCTGAGTGTTATTTTCTAGTGACCCACAATTTGTCATTTTAACTAAATTTAACTTTTCCCGCTTTACCAATATTGATTTTAACTAAATTTAACTTTTCGTAATTTTAACTAAATTTAACTTTCGCCAGAAATTGATGTGTTTTAGTTAAAATTAACTATTGGGACACCGCTTGCTGACCCATTTATGGTGGTGTCCCACTGGTGTCCCGTTATTTTTAAAATTTTAACTCTTCTAAGTTATTGATATTACTTTATATGTTAATTTTAACTTATGGTATATTGTATAATGGGACACTGGGACACTAGATATTAATAAATAGGTCTATAGGTATATTATATTTTAACTAAATTTAACTCTATATGAACTCTATAGGAAAAAAGGTTAGAAGCTGGTGTCCCGTGTCCCGGTGACCCAACTCCTTTAAAATCAACAACTTAGAGTGGGACACCGGGACACCAGCGCATAAATGATAGCGAAATCAACACCTTATGGCGTCCCATAAAATATACAACAAGGCACTTGTAGCACTGGCGAAGGCTTGTTATAGTTCGATTATCAATTCAACGGTATTGTTGATTACTCAAACTGAGGCGCAGGTTCAAATGGCAAGTGATTTTCCTATATCCGCAGTAGATTTCCTTGAACAAGGCGTCAACGAGATGACCGCCCGCGAGGTTGAATACGACACCCCTGGCGGGGAGCGTTCGATGAGAGCCACTGTGACGATGTTTAACGCGATGAGTGGTTACAAACTAACCGAAGAGCAGGGGTGGAAATTCATGGTCTGTCTGAAGCTAGTTCGATCAGAGCAGGGTGAAGTTAAAAAAGCAGACTCATATGTGGACGGTGGAGCATATTTTGCGCTTTCCGGCGAGAGTGCAGTTAGAGCGGGAGCGGTGAAATGAACGTGAGTGTTAAAACGCAAGGTCGAGTGAATATGGGTCTGGCTATCCGTCGAGCGATGCTGGTCTACGGTGCGAAAAATAACTGCGACCATGACTCCGCGTACGGTGGCCAGGTTATGCCTCAAAAAATGCTTGCTGAAAAGTTGGGTGTGACGCGAGCGTATGCTTCATACATCAGGATCAACGGTGTTAACAAACTCAATAGCATTGAGGAGCTGGCGGACGTGTTCGAGCTAGATCTAATCTCTTTTTTGAAATTGGGAATGGATGATAAGGGAAGGTGTAAATGAGCAATTTAATTTGTTGTGAGGAATGCGTGTTCGAAACTGAAAACAGGTGTCATTTAAACCCGCCAACACCTATCGCTGTGCGTGCGGGGTTGCATGAGAGTGATTTTACAAGACCGTTTGTGTTTGGTGACGACTTCTGCTCGCACGGGCAAGCCAAACCTGAACACATCGAGACTCAACCCAAACCCACTTCTTCACGCAAACGAGGTCGCACCAACCGATGAAAATCCAATTTAAAATCGAAGATATTCGTATCACCAGCGATAACGCGCCTAAGATCGAAACATCGGGTTCGGCGGGGATTGACCTCAGAGCGTGTACTTGGGGAGAGTCTGTGACGATAGCTCCTGGAAGGAATACGGTCATCCCGTGCGGCGTCAGTGTAGCAATACCCACCAAACATGTCGGTCTGCTGATGGTGAGATCGAGTGTTGGTATTAAGCGAGGTCTCATGCTGGCTAATGGGGCGGGTGTTATCGATAGCGATTATCGCGGTGAGCTACTGGTTGCATTGCACAACACGACGAAAAAACCTGTTATTGTTAGGGAGCTTGAGCGCATCGCTCAGTTGGTTATTGTCCCTCATGTAAACTACAACGGGATCGAAGTTGTGGAGGAGTTACCCGTCACTGCTCGAGGAACCAAGGGTGTAGGGTCAACCGGTACAAAATAAGCAAGCGGTTGCTGCTACCGTCGGCCTTCTGTGCCGTTAAGCAGATAGTCCCAGTCAGCGGTGGGCTATTTCTGAAAAACACTGACAACCGTCGGAGTGAGTTTTGTTTCTCCCCGCTGGCGACGGTCGAGTGGTTGGCGTAAGCAACCACCCAACTAAACATACCCCAATCCAAATATCACAGGGAGAAAAATGTGGATTATCACAGGGAGAAAAATGTGGATTATCATGGGGAGAAAAATGTGGAATTAATAACTCAATCGAGACTGCAAGATCTACTTCATTACGATCCTCACACAGGTATATTCATTAGCATCGCACCTCGTCAAGGGGTCAAGCTAGGGTGTCGTCCTGGCACAATGAGCACAGGGAATAACCCGCACCGAGTTATATTTATCGACGGACGGGTTTATCAATCGAGCCACCTGGCGGTTTTGTACATAACAGGCAAACACCCGAAAGCCGAGATACTTCACGAAGATGGCGCTAACACAAATGATAAATACAGCAACCTCGTACCAACCGATAGACGGATTGATGGATTGAGAGAGCGAACATCTAGTCGAAACACTTCTGGTACAATCGGGGTGTTCTTCTCGAAGAATCGTCAAAAATGGGTTGCTCGAATTACACACAAAAAGATTCGATATGAGCTAGGTATGTTCAAGTGTAAAGCCAAAGCTGCCGCTGCGAGAAAGGCTGCTGAAGCTCGACTCTTCAACAAGACCGCCCATGCGACAGGATAATGTAGAACGCATCGTCAGAGAGAAGAAAAGAAGGTTTAATCGCCATTGCAGCAGGTACGACAACCTTACTTAATTGGTTTATCGAGTTGTAAGTCTAATCCAGGTGGTCAATTAACCACCTGCTCTTCTGAATCGGTCAATCGACTAATCGACAGCCCTCACCCATCACCCCTTTTCATCTCCATAGAACACCTCCTCCATCTTTATTTTCACCCCAATAATATTTCTCTAAATTATAATAATTTTTAAAAATTTTTCCTCCATCGACCCTTAAGGGGAAGCGTTTTCGATGATTTTCGCCCTGTGGAATGAGGGTTTAAAACGTCGATTTGAAAATCCCTTTGAAATCAATGACTTACGAAAATCCCTTTAAAATCAATGACTTACGAAAATCCCTTTAAAATCAATGACTTACGAAAATCCCTTTAAGGAGGCAGTAGGCCAGGAGGCCAGGAGACCAGGAAGAGGTGGAAGTAGAGGTAATCAACAAAACACTTGACGCGATCAACGTGACACTTGATAATAACCACTTCTTTTGAGCAAAACAGGATTGATAAAATGAGAGTGTTACGAAAACGTATAACGGTAGCTAATGCGCATGATTGTTTAAAAAATGTAAGTAGAGTGGGAGCAGCACGCAAGCGATACATTGATAAAATGGTAGAGCACGGTTGGTTCTATTTTGAAGATGATGCGCAAATTTCCGAAGGTGACGTGTTTTTCAGATACGAGACATACTTTACAATTTATAAGCCTAATTTGAATAATAAAGACGATCTGAATTTTATAGCACAATCGCAACATGATGAAATAGTCAATGCGCATAAAGCTATGATCAAAAAAGGCGCTATAACAAAAGACGGTGTTGTTATAATGAACGAGTTGAAAGCAGCCGGCTGGTGTAACGTGACGTACAGTACAGCGAAGCACAAAAGTGAATATTATGTTGAGTGTGGTTACAGCGGCTCATATCAGCAGTCCAAATTAATTAAAGAATTTTAAAAGAGTAGTTAATCAACTTTATAGTTGATAACAGTTACATCTTTTAGAGAACAGGAATTAGGAAAATGAATAACACCGCAAACATTCAAAAAATCATAGGTTTAAACGCTCAGTTGCGTTTTACAATTCTGCAAAAAATAGCACTGGAACACGATCGAAAGTTTTTGTCATCTAACGTTTTGATTGCAGCCAACGAGCGCAACTGTAACATTTTAAAACGCGCAGCATTTCAACGATTCAACCGACATCGTGCAATCATTGCGAAATGCGGTAGAGAGATTGCACGGATTGACGCACGAATCAATAAAGCGGCTGCGATAACCCAGCAACAAAAGAGGGTTAAATCATGAATGTGAACACTAAAACAGTTGTCGAGAAAATCTACAAATTGTGCGGTATTAGGGTTGTCGAGTCAGACAGAGACCGCGAATCAATAATTTTCGTGTCAGCTGAAGAGCGTGGCACAGACTCGTTTACGCTTAACATGCACCCGCAAGGTGGCTATTCTGTCGAGATCCACCCGGCCGATATTCCGCTCAATTCTGATGAGCTGGTCAGAATTGAGTGTGTGACAATCGAAGAGTGCTGCAAAATATACGACGCGATTATGACATATAAAAAAATGATCGTTGATAAAAACGTTCAACTATTGGTTGATATGCTATGAACCATCCAACTCCAAACTATAAATTTTCAATAGGGACTAGGTTTATTCCACGAGGCAAGAAAAACAGAGTTATTCGAACCGTTGTAGACTATGGTACCACCTACAACAACGCAGGGTCTATTGTAAAACAGCGATACATAACGGCCCACCAGGTATGCGGTCAGATAGTGTTAGATCGTGATGTTGTAGAAACTACAATTGCAATGAGCGAAGTGGCACCATGAATACTAAAAAGCAAAAATGGCTAGTTCAACACCAGGACGGTTCCAGGCGTGTGAATGTCAGCGAGACATTCACACGCGGCACTTTATACAATATAGAAAGGGAATTGTTCCGCCTACACTCATACAAACTGCAAATGAAACATTTGAGCGGGATAATAGATGGCGCTAACGCACACGAAGGCAATGCGGCAAGGGCACATATACATAAAGCGGTTAACCGTTTGGTCAATGGAAAATTCATACCCAAATATACAAGCGCTAGAAATATTGAATATGAGCGGGCCTGTATAGCTGTAGTGTCTAATTTTAAAAAATGGTCGACGCTTCGCAAGTATTACGATGAAGCGTCGAGAATATATACCGAGATGCAGCCAAAAGCACAAGCTCGAGCTTGTGCAAGTCACCCGCAACTGGTCGCATTTTCACAACTAATCCGACGAATGAATAAATCAAGCAAACAAAAACAGGAATTGAAACTATGAATATTAAACGAATTGAAGAACATTTGAAAAAGCATAATAGCGGTAAAATTGGTTATGCCATCGTTAAATTTGATGCTTTTGTGAATGACGCGGAACGGTACATAAAAGCGACAAAAGAGGCGCGGATGCTCTGCTCTATCGATAGCGTATCTAAAAGCGGAATGTCTCGAACAATGAAGTTTCTGGAGCTGAAAAGCAACACGAAAACAGGTAGACATCAGGTGTTGAATTTTTATGTGTTTTTTCAAGTGATGGGGTATAGCCCGGTACGCGATAGTGACTATTTTAGAATAAATGGATGTGGAATGGATATGGTTTTTCATACTAATTATGAAATAATTCACCAATTACAACACCTGGGATTCATCACTAAAAAGACGTGTGAAACACTGGCACAAAGAACACCACACAAAATCTAAAAAGGGGTAGAGAAATGAAATTCATAATTGAATTTAAAGATGTAATTCCGTATTTTTGCCCAAAATATGACGATGTGATTGGTTGTGCGATCTGGGAATATGGTTGTACTAACACCAACGTGGCGAACGTCGAGTGGTATGCGGACGAATTGGAAAACGCATTGGACAAAATCGAAAAAGAAAACAATATTGATTTAAGAAAAACGCTGGAAAATTCTGAAGATTATGATAAACGCTGGATTATAAACGCTGCGCACGATGCAGGAATGGAAAGTGGCATATATGACTATATAAAAACAGCGTTCGAAGATATGCGATTTTTTAAGCATTTTATAGATATAGATGGTAAAGATTGCGAGTTTTACGAGTCAACTGGAGCGCGTTTTAGCGCAACAATAGCCAAATGCTTGAAATACAGTTTTGACAAAAATCCAGGCCGGGATGATTGGGAGCACCAGGGGCAAACTAAGGGCAAATACTGTTTAGATATGTATCTCGATGAAGAAGCGGGCGAGTATAAAATTGATTCGGGCAATTTATTTAATAATTCGGAACCCGACTATATCGACATTGAGAAAAACATTCACGCGTTACTGATTGACCACACGCTGGGCGAATATAGAGACAATAAAGCTAAATATTTTGATAAATTGAAGTCGCTGATAAAGGCACACGCGCCCATTTTGTCCAGGGTTGTTGCATTGAGAGGTTTGGCGTATGAGTGAGCAAAAAAGCGGGTCTTTAATTCTATTTGATTTTGTTGTGCTGATTGTTGCTGTGTCACTGTATCTATTATGTAGCTAACAATATAAGTTGTGACCCTGTAACCCTGTAACCCTCAAGCCCGCTAATCAGCGGGCTTTTTAATGGGTGATCCATAGCCCCATAGCCCCATAGCCCCATAGCCCCATAGCCCCATAGCCCCATAGCCCCATAGCCTCCTGGCCTCCTGGCCTCTTGTCCTCTTGTCCTCTTGTCCTCTTGTCCTCTTGTCCTCTTGTCCTCTTGTCCTCTTGTCCTCTTGTCCTCTAGCCTCTGGTATGCAAAGATCGTGCCAACCCGCGATCACAGACTTATCCGCAGACTTATCCACAGACTTATCCACAGACTTATCCACAGGGTACAGGCTCCTGCAAAACCCGTGCCAAGTGCGGGGCAAGATGTCG
>Ga0190303_1000067_pt1 | contig 41758 bp, 39 predicted proteins | sample 48700701_MG_FD_161672 | JGI IMG/M metagenome (GOLD analysis project Ga0190303, IMG submission 161672) | Hydrothermal vent sediment bacterial communities from Southern Trench, Guaymas Basin, Mexico - 4870-07-0-1_MG | ecosystem: Environmental > Aquatic > Marine > Hydrothermal vents > Sediment ... | reverse complement strand
CGCATCGGTGATGATAAATCGGTTGCTCAAAATTCAATCCTCCTCTTTGGAAGGAGTGAATCAGAACTTACACCAAATGTGAATCCTGAACCTCAACAAGCCCTAGTTTACAATTTGTTTCAATTTTTGAAACAATAGTTCTTTTTATAGCCAATCCCGCAAAACTGGGATCAATGGAATGTCGGCGGGGGGCATCGGATAATTGCGCAAATCCCGCGCATGCACCCATTTCAGGGTCTGGCCCTCTTTCGGATGCGGTGTTCCCTCCCATTTACGGCAGGCGAACAGGGGCATCAGAAGGTGAAAATCATCGTAACTGTGGCTGGCAAAACTTAATGGTGCAAGGCAACTGGACCATGTGTTGATGCCCAGTTCTTCCTCTAATTCGCGGATCAGGGCGGTTTCCGGTGTTTCACCCACCTCTACCTTGCCGCCGGGGAACTCCCACAGACCGGCCATTGATTTACCTTCGGGGCGCTGGGCCAGCAAAATCCGCCCGTCACGATCAATCAGGGCAACGGCAGAAACCAGCAGTGTTTTCACGACCGGTAATCCGCGTTGATTTCGATGTAGCCGTGGGTCAGATCACAGGTCCAGACAGTGGCCGCACCTTTGCCGATGCCCAAATCTACAGCGATCAGCAACTCGTCACCCTTCATGTGCTTTGCGGCCGCATCCTCGCTGTAATCTGGTGAAACCCAGCCTTTTTCAGCAACCACAACATCGCCAAACCGGATTGATAACAGGTCACGGTCGGCCTTGGCGCCGGATTTGCCCACCGCCATCACCACGCGACCCCAGTTCGGGTCTTCGCCAGCCACAGCGGTTTTCACCAACGGCGAATTGGCAATCGACATGCCGATTTTATGTGCATCGGCGTCCGTTTCCGCGCCGGTGATGCGCACCTCGACGAATTTGGTTGCACCCTCGCCGTCTTTGACAACCTGATGCGCCAAATCACGCATGACACTGTGTAGGGCGCCATAGAACGGCCCGTGTACCTCGGTAACCTCGGCAGCGCTTGACGTGCCCGTGGCGGCCAGCAGCAGGGTGTCCGAAGTGGATGTGTCGCTGTCCACGGTGATGCAGTTGAAGGTTTTATCGGCCAGCGCGGACAGCATGTCCTGCAACAACGGTTGGGCGATTTTGGCGTCGGTAAAGATGTAAACCAGCATCGTCGCCATATCAGGCGCAATCATGCCTGATCCTTTGGCGATGCCCGCGATGTTAATCACGCCGCTGTCGGTTTCGAGCTGCGCCGATGCGCCTTTGGAAAAGGTATCTGTCGTCCTGATGGCATCGGCGGCATCGGCAATGCGGTTGGCTGACAGCCCGTCTTTTAATACGGCCAGCTTTGCGGTGATACGCTCATGGGCTAATGCCTCGCCGATCACGCCGGTTGACGATGAATAGACGCGGTCCTGCGGCACATCCAGCATTCGCGCCACTGCTTCGGTGATAGAGGCGACGGCCTCTTGCCCGTTTTTACCAGTAAAAGCGTTGGCGTTGCCGGAATTGACGATAATCGCCGCCCCGCCATCTGTAGCTGCCCCCAGTTTCGCCTGACAATCCAGCACAGGGGCGGCCCGTGTTGCGGATTTGGTAAACACACCGGCGATTGTGGTTCCGGCGCATAGCTGCGCCAGCATCACATCCGCGCGCCCGCTATAACGCACGCCAGCCTCGACAGTGGCAAACGCGACACCGTCAATGACGGGTATATCAGGAAACCCGCCTTTTGGCGCCAGAGGTGAAACAGATACCACAGCGTTGCCCCCTAGTTTTCTAGCAAACCGATATTGCTAAGTGCCGAGGTGTCAATGCTGTCTTCTTCTACCCGTGTGATTGTGGCCGCATCGGTCAAGGCGGTGATAGCAACTTCAACGGCCTCTTGCTGGATTTCTGCTTCCAGCTCTTCCCGAACGGAATCAATGCTGGGCGCGTCTTGTAGGCGGGATTCATTCAGGATCAGGATGTGCCAGCCGAATTGGGTTTGAACCGGGTCTGAAACGTTGCCCGCTTTCATCGAAATCACCGCGTCCTCGAATGGTTTTACCATCATGCCCAGACCAAACCAGCCCAACTCACCTCCATTGGCGCCGGATGGACCAGTTGATTTTTCCTTGGCCAGATCAGCAAAATTTGCACCCTCGTCCAGCAATTTGCGGATTTCTTTGGCCTCGTCTTCGGTTTCGACCAGAATATGCGAGGCATTGTATTCGGTGCTTGGCTCTGCATCGGCAAAGCGGGCGTCATATGCGGCCTGTATCGATGCGTCGGTGATTGCCTCGGCTATTTTGGCATCGAGCGCATCACCAGCCCGCATTGTGCGCAATTCGTTTTCGATAGAAAGGGTGATGATGCGGGATTGTTCACCATCAAGCGATTGTGAAAGAACAGTTTGTTGGATCAACTGTTCCAAAATTCCCGCAAACAACACGTTGTCAGGCAGGGATTGATACTGTTCCGGCAGCCCGGTTTTGGTTGCGATCATGTGACCAACCGTAATGTCCACCCCGTTCACAGTGGCAACAATGGTATCCGCGGTGGTCTCTGCACCCCATGCTGGGCCCCATGCTGGAATGGCCAATCCTGTCACCAGAGCCGCAGTTAGCCAGAAATTATTGCGTTTTAACATCTATTTGTCCTCAGATCGGGTTACGCGGGGGCGTAACATTGACACTACCTATGCAGCTGCTTACATCGCCAAAGGGTCTTGGCGATAGCTTGGCCTTTTCTTCCTGATTGTTTTAGGGCTGTCGGGAAGGGGGGGCAAGGGAATGTCGCACACGATTTTGTAAGTTGACCATCAGGCGGAGAGAACATGTTAGGTATCGGAACAATAGCCAAGAAAATCTTTGGCACCCCGAACGACCGTAAAATCAAAGAGACGTTGCCGCTGGTGGCGAAGGTAAACGCGCTTGAACCCGAGTTTGTGAAGCTCTCGGATGAAGAGATCAAGCAAAAGACCGAAGAATTGGCAACACGTGCGATGAAGGGCGAAAGTCTGGATGATCTGCTGCCCGAAGCCTTCGCCAATGTGCGCGAAGCGGCGCATCGGGCGCTGGGCCTGCGGGCGTTTGACACCCAGTTGATGGGCGGGATTTTCCTGCATCAAGGCAACATCGCCGAAATGAAAACTGGCGAGGGTAAAACCCTTGTGGCGACCCTGCCTGCCTATCTGAATGCGCTAACCGGCAAAGGCGTGCATATCGTTACCGTGAACGACTATCTGGCCAAACGCGATGCTGAATGGATGGGCCAAGTTTACAGCGCTCTGGGTATGACCACCGGCGTGGTTTACCCCAACATGCCCGAAGACGAGAAGAGAGCAGCTTATGCTGCTGACATCACCCACACCACCAACAACGAGCTGGGCTTTGATTACCTGCGCGATAACATGCGTTCCGAATTGTCCGAAATGGCGCAACGCGGACATAACTTTGCGATTGTCGACGAGGTGGATTCGATCCTGATCGACGAGGCCCGCACGCCGCTGATCATTTCCGGCCCAGCACAGGATCGGTCCGAGCTGTATATCACCATTGATAAACTGATCCCGAACCTGACGGCCGAACATTTCGAGCTGGACGAGAAAACCAAAAACGTGACCTACACCGAAGAAGGTAACGATTTTATCGAGCAAACCCTGCGTGATGCAGGCATCCTGCCGCCAGAGCAATCGCTGTATGATCCCGAAAGCACCACAATCGTGCATCACGTCAATCAGGGCCTAAAGGCGCACAAACTGTTCCTGAAGGACAAGGATTACATCGTCCGTGACGATGAGGTGATGTTGATCGACGAATTTACCGGCCGGATGATGGCGGGGCGGCGTTTGTCCGATGGTCTGCATCAGGCGATCGAAGCCAAAGAAGGCGTGAACATTCAGGCCGAGAACGTGACGCTGGCCTCGGTGACATTCCAGAACTATTTCCGCCTGTATGACAAACTGGCAGGCATGACCGGCACCGCCGCAACCGAAGCCGAAGAATTCTCTGAAATTTATGGGCTGGGCGTGATCGAAGTGCCGACAAACCGCCCGATTGCGCGGAAAGACGAGCACGATCAGGTTTACCGTACCACGCGCGAGAAATTTGAAGGCGTGGTCAAGGAGATTGAAGAGGCACATGCCAAGGGTCAACCACTGCTGGTCGGTACCACCTCGATTGAAAAATCCGAGGCACTGTCAGAGATGCTGAAAACCGCAGAGGTTAAACATAACGTTCTAAACGCGCGTCACCACGAACAAGAAGCCAAGATTATCGCCGATGCGGGTAAATTTGGCGCGGTGACCATCGCCACCAATATGGCGGGTCGCGGCACCGATATTCAGCTGGGCGGCAACGTTGATATGGTGTTCAAAGAGGCGCTCGAGGCGTCACCGGATGCCAATCCGGAAGAGTTGCGCGCCAAGATCGTGACAGAGCACGCCGATGACAAAGCCAAGGTGATTGCGGCAGGGGGCCTGTATGTTCTGGCCACCGAACGTCACGAGAGCCGCCGGATTGATAACCAGTTGCGTGGCCGTTCGGGCCGCCAAGGTGATCCGGGCCGCTCGTCATTCTTTTTGTCACTCGAAGATGATCTGATGCGAATTTTCGGCTCCGAGAAGCTGGATGCGGTGCTGACCAAACTGGGTATGAAAGATGGCGAGGCTATCGTTCATCCATGGGTTAATAAATCGCTGGAAAAAGCGCAGGCCAAGGTTGAGGGCCGCAACTTTGACATCCGTAAACAGCTGTTGAAGTTCGATGACGTGATGAATGACCAGCGCAAGGTGATCTTCTCGCAGCGTCGTGAAATCATGGAAGCCGAGGATCTGTCGGACATCATACAGGACATGCGCCATCAGGTCGTCGAAGATTTGGTTGAAGAATTTATCCCGCCCAAAACTTATGCAGATCAATGGAACACTGAAGGGCTGTATGCCTCGGTGATTGAACGGATGGGCATGGATGTGCCGGTGATGACATGGGCCAGCGAGGAGGGCGTAGATGATGACGTAATCATCGAGCGTTTGTGTGATGCGTCCGACGAAATGATGGCGACAAAAGTTGCGCAATTCGGCCCTGAAACCATGCGCAACATTGAAAAGCAGGTATTGCTGCAAACGATTGACGGGAAATGGCGCGATCATTTGCTGACGCTTGAACATCTGCGTTCTGTCGTGGGTTTCCGCGGCTATGCCCAGCGTGACCCGCTGAACGAATATAAGACAGAATCGTTCCAGATGTTTGAAAGCCTGCTGGATTCATTGCGCGAGGAAGTGACGCAAAAGCTGTCGCAAATTCGGCCGCTTTCCGAGGAAGAGCAACAGACGATGATGCAGCAAGTTCTGGCGCAGCAGCAGGGGCTTGCGCCCGCTGAAGGTGTGGCACCAGCGGTAAATGCAGCCAATGGGTTTGATGAAAATGACGACACCACATGGGGCAACCCGGGGCGCAATGACAGCTGCCCCTGCGGCTCTGGCAAAAAGTTCAAACATTGTCACGGGCGGCTGGTTTAGAGCGCCCGATTCGCGGCGCAATAATTTCAAGTCTTTGATTGTGGCAAGATAATGGCGCATATTTCGTAGAGTGGAACTGCATACCTACTATATATAGAGCTTATTTTCGATGGCAGGCCACATCTGGATTGCTGTGGCGACGCTGCCTCACCAAAATCTTATCTATTTTCACCATGTGGAATTGGCAAGTTTTCGCGCATAATAGACGTCGGGTGGGAGCATTGGTAATGGAGGCAACCATGCTCAACAAGAAGAGCTATAAGACAGCAGCGGCAACAATTATTATCGCCGCAACCGCAGGATTTGTGATGCAAAACGGCGATGCGCTTGCAGCACGTTTTGCAAAGGCGGATTCACCCCAACCGCAAGTGCAGCCAGTTCAGGATACCCAGCTTGCTGCGGCAGAAACTGTGGATAATGGCATGCCAATCTCGCCAGAAATCGCACAGCTCCCAATGGATAAATCCGGCCTTGCCGATCGCGTCAACCGCACCGAGCAAAACTATGTTTCACCCAATCTGGCGGCGGATCATCCACTTAGCCCGCTTGGACTGGCCTGTGATGTGGCGCTTACAGCGACCAAGGCAGCGGGCGCAATGGTGACGCTTGATTTCAAGGCACCATGCCACGCGAATGAAATCGTAACGGTCAATCACGAGGGTTTGACCTTCACCGCTGTAACATCCGACATCGGCCATTTTACGACCATAGTTCCGGCAATGGCTATGACAGCATCGTTTGAGTTGGAGCTACTGGACGGCGAAATGATTTTAGCCACAACAAATGTGCCGGAAGTATCCGGTTACGACAGAGTCGCTGTGCAATGGGTTGGCGAAAGCGGCCTACGAATTCACGCCCTTGAATTGGGTGCGGATTACGGCGAAAACGGCCATGTCTGGGCCGAAGCCCCGCAATCGGTTGCCAAAGCGCTGCAAGCGCGCGGCGGGTATATCACCGAACTTGGTAATATCGACCACCCCGCGGCAAGACATGCCGAGATTTACAGCTTTCCAACCGGCCAGATTCATAAATCCGGTGTGGTTCGCCTAAGTGTCGAGGCCGAGGTAACCGCCAACACTTGCGACAAGGAAATCACGGCACAGGCGCTGCAAAGCGGGGTTGATGGTGGGGTTTCCATCGTTGATCTGACGCTATCTATGCCCGCTTGCGATGCCATTGGTGATTTTCTGGTGTTGAATAATCTTCTCAGAGACTTCAAGATCGCACAGAATTAGTCACAGAACTAATACTGACGCGACAATCTCGGGAAGACCAATGAGAATTCTTCGTGCGGCGGTCCTCGCCGCACTTTTCATATCAGGACTGCTTGCGCCAGCATTGGCTCAGGACGTGACGCTAACCTCGCGCGACGGCAAGGTTTCGGTCAATGGCACGCTGTTGTCTTTTGATGGCGAATTTTACCGGATTGAATCGATATATGGCGCGTTGACGCTGGATGGCACCGGCGTGACCTGTGCGGGTGTGGGCTGTCCAAATCTGGAAACCTATGTGGCCGAATTTACAATCGCCGGGGCGCGGCCAATGGGCGAGGTGCTGCTGCCCGCATTGGTCGAGATGTTCGCCGATCAAAGCGCCATGTTGGTGCGCCGGATTGTGCAGGGTGATACGCATCACACCTATGTTCTGCGCCTGCGCGACACTGGCAAGGATGTTGCGCGGATTGCCTTTCGGATTTCCAATACCGATGATGGCTTTGCTGCGATGATGGCTGGCGAGGCGGACATGGTTCTGGCAATGCGCGAGATTAGCGCGAGCGAGGTTCAGGCCGCGCAAAAGGCGGGTTTGGGCGATATGAAACGCGCCGCCCGCAGCCGGATTGTGGCGCTGGACGGGTTGGTGCCGGTTGTGGCTAAAAATAACCCTGTCGCGGCGGTTTCCATGACTGATCTGGCGCGAATATATTCGGGTGAAATGACCAATTGGCAGGACATCGGCGGACCGGATGCACCGATTTATTTGCATTTACCCATGCCGAATTCCGGATTGGCGCAGCGGTTTTTGACAGATGTTATGCAGGTTGCAGCCCTTGATGTGGCCACGACCGCAGCGCGCCATGCTTCTGCCGCCGCTGTGGTCGATGCGGTTGCGACTGATCCGTTTGCCATCGGGATCACACGGTTTTCCGAGGTCGGGAATGCAAAGATGCTGGCGTTAAGGGGTGCGTGCGGTATGGCGTTTAGCGCAACGCAGCGGTCCCTGAAATCTGATGACTACCCCCTGACTGCACCCTTGTTCCTCTACACACCGGCGCGCCGTTTGCCAAAAACAGCGCGGGAATTCCTGACGTTCCTACGCTCGCCAGCAGCGCAGCGGGTGGTGCGCAATGTCGGATTTGTTGATCAGGATGTGAGCGAGATCGGCATTGGCGAGCAAGGCAAGCGGTTTGCCAATGCGATTGCATCAGCGGGCGAAGAAACCCAGTTGGAGGAATTGCAGCGGATGGTTAACGTGTTGCGCCCGGCGTCACGCCTGACCATTACGTTCCGGTTCAATACAGGGTCATCGTCGCTGGATGCACAGTCGCGCTCCAACGTGGTTCTGTTGGCACGACTGCTTGAGACAGGCATCTATGACGGGCGCGAATTGATGTTTGTCGGGTTTAGTGACGGGGATGGCGACGCAGGCGTGAACCTTAATATTGCAAAACGCCGTGCATCGGTGGTGCGGGCCGCGGTGACCAAGGCCGCGACCACATTAAAACCGGCGCAAATGTCATTGAACGTCGAGGCCTTTGGCGAGGCGTTGCCGATGGCGTGCGATGACACCGAATGGGGACGGCAGGTGAACCGGCGGGTCGAAGTGTGGGTGAAGTAGTGCGGGTTACAGATACCCTTCGCTGCGAAAGCTAAGTTCGCGGGATTTTCCGATAATCAGGTGATCGTGCAGCGTCAGGCCCAGCGCCAATGCCGCGTCCTGTATCTGGTTGGTCATGGTGATGTCTGCATCCGACGGGGTCGGGTCGCCGGATGGGTGGTTGTGCACCAAAAGCAGGGCCGAGGCGTTTAGTTCCAGCGCCCGTTTCACCACCTCGCGTGGGTAGACCGGCACGTGGTCGATGGTGCCTTTGGCCTGTTCCTCATCCGCAACCAGCACGTTTTTACGATCCAGATACAGCACGCGGAACTGTTCTGTTTCGCGGTGCGCCATAGTGGTGTGGCAATAATCCAGTACCGCATCCCAGCCGGACAATACATGCCGCTGCATCACGCGGGCGCGGGCCAGACGGTGCGCTGCGGCCTCGACAATCTTTAGTTCCAGCACCACGGCATCGCCCACGCCTTTGATTTCGCACAGACGTTCGCGCGGGGCAGAAATGACGCGGTTAAAATCGCCGAACTGGTCCAGCAATCGCCATGCCAATGGCTTTACATCACGGCGCGGGATGGCGCGGAACAGGACCAGTTCCAGCATCTCGTAATCGGGTATCGCGGTGGCACCCCCCTCAAGGAAACGTGTGCGCAGGCGTTTGCGGTGATCACGGATGTAGGAGGGTTGCGGCGTGGATTTAGGCACTACAGCTTCATCCGCCCCGTCAAACAGGGGCAGCGGCATTTCGGAAAAACGGTTTTGCGTGGCCATAGGGGCTACGCTAGCCTGATATGGTGAATATTTGGTTAACCCAAATTACCCGAGCCTAGCTCTTCATCCCGCCCAAAAGGTTTTCACCTTCGAGAAAAAGCTGGAGCCGTTGGGGTTGTTATCCGCCGCCACGTCTTCAAATTCACGCATGATTTCTTTTTGGCGCGTGGTCAGGTTGACGGGTGTTTCCACCGCCAGCTCGATAAACATATCGCCCGTGCCGTTGCCGCGAAGCGCTGGCATGCCTTTGGAGCGCAAGCGCATCTGGCGGCCGGATTGCGAACCGGCGGGCACTTTGACACGGCTGCGGCCACCGTCGATGGTGGGCACTTCGATATCACCCCCCAGTGCGGCGTTTCCGATACTAACGGGAACCTGACAATACAGGTTCACACCGTCGCGCTGAAACAGGGCGTGCTCGTTCACCTCGATAAAGATATACAGGTCACCTGCGGGGCCACCACGCAGGCCCGCCTCGCCTTCGCCAGCCAAACGGATACGTGTGCCGGTTTCGACGCCAACAGGGATGTTGACGGAAAGCGAGCGTTCCTTGTCGGTGCGGCCAGCGCCACTACAGGCTTTGCAGGGGTTGTTGATCATCTGGCCCGCGCCCTGACAGGTGGGGCAGGTGCGTTCAACGGTAAAGAAACCCTGTTGCGCACGGACCTTGCCCATGCCCGAACAGGTGGGGCAGGTGACAGGTTCGGCACCGCTTTCGGCCCCTGTTCCGGAACATTCCGAACAGGCGATCGAGGTTGGCACGCTGATGGTTTTCTGGATGCCAGAGAAGGCTTCTTCCAAGGATACGCGCAGATTATAGCGTAGGTCGGAACCGCGCGTGGCGCGTGGGCGTCCGCCGCCGCGTTGCCCGCCCATGAAATCACCGAACAGGTCATCAAACACATCTGAGAATGCCGAGGCAAAGTCACCTTGGCCCGGATGCCCGCCGCGTGGGCCGCCCATGCCACCCTCAAACGCAGCATGACCAAAGCGGTCATAGGCTGCGCGTTTTTCGGCGTCTTTCAAAATCTCGTGGGCCTCGTTCACTTCTTTGAACTGCTCTTCGGCCTTCGGATTGTCGGAATTGCGATCCGGATGCAGTTCTTTGGCCTTCTTGCGATAGGCTTTCTTGATCTCATCTGCAGAGGCGGTCCTCTGGATGCTCAACAATTCGTAATAATCGAGCTTTGACATTATGTTTCCCTCTGGGAACGCGAAGGCCGACCCGACATATTATCAGGTCGGCCTATGGCGTGGTTTTCGCCTTATGCGCGCTTGTCGTCGTCCAGATCTTCGAAATCAGCATCGACAATATCATCGTCAACACCCGAAATATCGTCTTCGGGGTTTGCTTCGGTTTCTTCACCAGCTTCTTCGGCTGCAGCTTTGTAGATCGCCTCGCCCAGTTTCATTGCGGCTTCGGTGACGTTCTGGATGCCGGATTTGATTTTTCCGGCGTCTTCGGTTTCCAGTTGGTCGTTCAGCGCAACAATGGCCAGCTCGATGGCTTCGATGGTGGTCGGGTCCACCTTGTCTTTGTGCTCTTCCATCGCCTTTTCAGTCGAATGGATCAGGCTCTCGGCTTGGTTCTTGGCCTCGATCAGCTCTTTGCGCTCTTTATCGGATTCGGCGTTTTCTTCCGCCTCTTTGACCATATCCTGGACCTCGTCATCGGTCAGGCCGCCCGAGGCTTGGATGGTGATCACCTGTTCTTTGCCGGTGCCTTTGTCTTTGGCGCTGACCGATACGATGCCGTTGGCGTCAATATCAAAGGTAACCTCGATCTGTGGCAAGCCACGCGGCGCTGGTGGAATATCCTCCAGATTGAACTGACCCAGAATTTTGTTGTCAGCCGCCATTTCACGTTCGCCCTGGAACACGCGGATGGTTACGGCGTTCTGGTTATCCTCGGCGGTCGAGAACACTTGCGATTTCTTGGTCGGGATCGTGGTGTTGCGATCGATCAGGCGGGTGAATACACCGCCCAATGTCTCGATGCCCAGCGACAGCGGTGTCACATCCAGCAGAACCACATCTTTGACGTCGCCTTGCAGAACACCGGCCTGAATGGCGGCACCCATGGCAACCACTTCGTCAGGGTTCACACCCTTGTGTGGCTCTTTGCCAAAGAACTTACCGACTTCTTCAACCACTTTGGGCATCCGTGTCATACCACCAACCAGAACGATCTCGTCGATGTCGTTCATGGTCAGGCCCGCATCTTTCAGCGCGTCTTTGCAAGGTTTCAATGTCGCCTTGATCAGATCACTAACCAAGCTTTCCAGCTTGGCGCGGGTCAGTTTCATCACCATGTGCAGCGGTTGTCCACCGTTTGGATCCATCGAGATAAACGGCTGGTTGATTTCAGTTTGCGTGGCCGAAGACAGTTCGATCTTGGCTTTTTCAGCGGCTTCTTTCAGCCGTTGCAGCGCCATCTTGTCCTTGGACAGATCAACGCCGGTTTCCTTTTTGAATTCGTCCGACAGGTATTTCACAATCTTCATGTCGAAATCTTCGCCACCAAGGAACGTATCACCATTGGTGGATTTTACTTCAAACAGACCATCGTCGATTTCCAGAATGGTTACATCGAATGTGCCACCACCAAGGTCATAAACCGCAATCGTCTGGGTTTCTTTCTTATCCAGACCATAGGCCAACGCCGCCGCTGTGGGTTCGTTGATAATACGCAGCACTTCAAGCCCTGCGATTTTACCGGCGTCTTTGGTGGCTTGGCGCTGGGCGTCGTTGAAATAGGCAGGCACGGTGATCACGGCTTGTGTCACTTCCTCGCCCAGATAGCTTTCGGCGGTTTCCTTCATTTTTCCAAGGATAAATGCGGAAATTTGGCTGGGGCTGTATTTTTCACCATTGGCCTCGACCCATGCGTCGCCATTGCCGCCATCAACGATGTTATATGCCACATGCTTTTGGTATTTTTTGATTGCGGGGTCATCTGCGCGACGGCCAATCAGGCGTTTCACAGCAAAGATGGTGTTGTCGGCGTTGGTGACAGCCTGACGTTTGGCGGGCTGGCCAACCAGACGTTCGTTATCTGTAAACGCAACGATTGACGGTGTTGTGCGCGCCCCTTCGGCGTTTTCGATAACCCGAGGTTGCGAGCCGTCCATGATGGAGACACAAGAGTTTGTGGTCCCCAGATCGATCCCAATGACTTTAGCCATGTTCATATCCTTTTCTTAGGCGATGTTGTGGTGCGTGACCCTAATGAGGCATCCACGCGCCAATCCCAATTTCTATCAGGGCACCGCCCCGATCATGCTTCACGGGGTATATAAGGAGGGGGTATGCGCCCTGCAAGACGCAGAGGGGGCTATTAATAGAGTTTGAGGGAGAAAAGTTGATTCAATTCCAATATTTATAGCGCTTTGCATTCAAAGTGAGGCAATAGTATCGGAATTTGCCCACTCTTGGGGTGAATTCTGATTCAGGTTAAATGTAAATTGCTTTAGCGCTGTTTTATGCAGGGGCGCGGGCGGAAAACCGTTTTGCCGCTAGAAAATGAAATCATCGGTCGTCAGATCGGCGATCTGCAATATGCCGCTGTCTGCCTCGATATGAAACCGGTCATTCCCGAAACTAATCTCCACGCCATACAGTTTCTGGACAAACGTTAGCTGCTCGATGGAATAGAGCATGGCAAAATCAGTCAGGTCAATTTTGTCGATCCCGTCCTCAAAATCCATCACGCTATCCATGCGGTAGTCTTGACGGAACACGAAAATATCCGCGCCGCTTTCTCCCCACATTATATCAACCCCGGCACCGTCAATGATCCGGTCGTCGCCAGCCCCGCCGAACAGGGTGTCATTGCCGTCAAATCCGACGATCACATCGTCATTCACGGTGCCGTGGATTACATCGTCGGTATCGCTACCGACAATCTGGTCACCCAGCGCACCCAGCTCAACGGTAAACTGTGTTACGCCCACCTCGGACCCCGCTACAAATACCTGTAGTTCTGTGCCCACAAGCGTCGCCGCGATTGCCGTGATATTTGTCAGGGTGGTATCCAGTTGATCCGCCAATGTCAGAAGGTGGTGCAACTGCCCGTCTGCGGTGATTTCAAACATAGAAATACCGTCATCCGACCCACCGGCAAACAGATAGGTGTGCTGTCCAACGGTGACAGTTTCCAACGCGGTTACCCCTGCAAAACGGGTCGACAGATCATCCAGCAGATGGTCCTTCATAAACAGACCACCCCATTGATTGACCTGAATGACCGACAAAGTGCCGCTGCCCGACCCCGCAACAATCAGATACAACCGTCCGCCAATTTCGGCGGTTTCCAACGCGGTTGGCGCGTCGATAAACAGCCCGTTGCCGGGGTCCAGCGTGCCGCGCTCGCGCACATTTCCCCATTTCCCCATCCAATAGGCTGTCACCCCGTCTTCGGCGGCCGAAGCAACAAAGAAAAAGCTGCGGGTGTGGAAATTGGCGCTGGCCATGGCCTCGACCGTGCTGATGTGAGAGCGATTGTTGTCATCAAAATGGCGCCGGTATTCCAGTGACAGATCATCACGCACCCGAAAGGTGCTGAACCCGCCAACCCCTGCCTGACTGGAAACCATAAAGGTTTTGCCGTCCATCTGGATAATCTCGGTGTTGCTGAAATGGCCGATCTGGTCTGTCGAGGCCCACAGTTCCTTGATCGATTCAAAGCTGCCGTCATTATCCATCCGGTGAATTGCCAGCCGGTTATCATACGTCCCCGATGGCAGCAGCACATCCTGTCCGGCAACGGTGGCCAGGGTGATTTCCTCGATCCCGAATGTGCCTGTGTCATAGGCATATACCAGTTCGGAAAACAGACTGGCACTGGCCCCGCCCTGAAGGGCCCATGCGGTGATGCCGCTGGTGACTTCGGATGCGATATATAGAACAGGATTGATCCCGCCCCAAATTTCAAGATCGGTAATTCCAGTTAGCATTTCGCTGGGCAACGTATGTGTCGCCGTATGAGTTATCTGCACCATGTTACCCCCTAGGCCGATAGTCACGGGGTGATTTCTGGCAGGCCGATATGGAAGCATGAGAGCCACAACGTGTCAGAACTACGGAAATTCGCGCAAATTTGAATCACTCTTTTCGTGAAACCCACCTGATGCTGGCCTGAAGGGCGCGTTTGTTCATTAGGGATAAACCAAGTTTCCCGACACTCGCCGAATGACACAAGAATCACCTGACCCTGAAATATGCGATGCGGTTGTCGTTCTGCCTGTGCTGAACGAGGCTGGTTATATCGTGGATGCAGTGAACGATCTGCGCGGTGGCAATGCGGGCGTTATGGTCTGGGTGATGGATGGCGGCAGCACGGATGGCACCATTGATCTGGTGCGTGGAATGGCTGCAACGGATGCGCAGCTGCACCTGTTTGATAATCTGGGCGGCAGCCAAAGCCATGCGATGAACCTTGCAGCGCAAATGGCGGCTGATGCCGGTTACCGGATCATAGTGCGGGCGGATGCGCATTGCCGCTATCCGGCGGAATTTGTGCACGGGATGATCGGGTTACTGAACGAAAAGGTGGCGGATAGCGTGACAGTGCCCTTGCTTGCGACGCAGGTTGCCTATACTCGGTGGCAATTGGCCAATGGCGAATTGCAACGCAGTTGGCTGGGCAATGGTGGGGCGCGGCATCGGCAGTTGGGCCGGTCCGGCTGGGTTGATCACGGGCACCACGCGGCATTTCTGGTGGACCGGTTTTTGGCGGTTGGCGGCTATGACATTAATTTACGCGCCTGCGAGGATGTTGATTACGACCACCGGCAACAGATCGCAGGCGGACGGATATGGTTTGCGGCAAACTGGCCGGTGGTTTACATGCCCCGCACCAATCCGCGTGCAACATGGCAGCAAATGTTGCGCAACGGGCGGGCGCGGATGCAGGTTGCTCTCAAACATCGCAGGCGTCTGAACCGGCGCCAATTGCTGCCCGTCGTTGCATTGGCGGGCTTAATTGGGGCGCCTTTGGGCTTGATCTGGTGGCCTGCTGCCTTACCCGCGATGTGCTATCTGGCGCTTGTTATGGTGCTGGCCCTGCGTATTGGGGGCAAAGGCGGGGTTGTCCACAGTATGCGGATTGCGGTCTTGGCCGTGACCTCCCATGCGGGGTTCGGCGCAGGTGTGTTGCGTGGGTTGATGAAACGGGGGGCATCTGTATGACGCGCCCAAACCTGTTTTTGATGGCATCCCCACGGTCGGGGTCTACCCAATTGGCCCAGTGGCTAAACTCCCACCCTGATATTACCCTCAGTGCGATTAAGGAACCGAACCATTTCTCGGCCGATGAATTTGACCCTGATTATGTTGCCGCCAGCCATTTGAATGATGTTGATCCATCGACCTATGTGCGCAAACGGCACCAAAAACCGGCGCAATTTGCCGTGTTTCGCAATCGCGCTGATTACGAGGCACTGTTTGAGCGGATGCGCACCCCGTGGCGGATGGAGGCATCGACCAGCTATCTATCCTGTCCCGATGCACCCGCCTTGATCCATGAGTATGCCCCAAAAGCCCGCCTGATCATTCTGACACGTAATCCGTTGCAACGGGCGTTGTCGCATTACAGGTTGGCGTGCCGCACGGGGCGGGTTCAGGCGTCTTTGCCTGAGGTACTTAAGGCAGAACTGGCCGGAGAAACCCCGTTGGCCGCCCGTTTCCTGTTACGTCCGTCCCGCACAAATGAGGGGATAAAGCGGATAAAGGCACTATTTGCGCTTGAACAGTGCCTGTTTTTAGAATTTGAAACGATGATCCAGAACCCTGACGCGACGCTTTGCCAACTGGCCAACTGGCTCGATATCGACCCAGCCCGCTTTGATACAAGCATTGAGGCGCGCAACGCAGGCGTGCTGCCCCGATTTGCGCGATTAAACGCAATCCTTGAAAAATCCGGTGCTAAAACCACGTTGCGCCGCACATTGCCCGCCTTCGCAAAACCCGCCTTGAAACGGCTGTGGTTCGATCGCAATCGCCAGATCATTATTCCGGCCAATGACATTCAAGCCCTGTCAGCCGCATTGGAAACGCTATGAAAGTGCTGATTGCCCACGCGGACCTGCGCGCAAACGGTGGTGCCGAATCCTACGCCCTTGCGATCAGGGACCGGCTGCTTGCTGCGGGACATACGGTCGGGTTGCTGGACATCACCGGCCACGCCCCGCCCGATGCGCCGCATTCCGACCCCGCCCTGTTCCGACTGGGCCGGATGGCAGGGCTTAGGCGGTTCACCTTGTGGAAATACGCATTGGTCTGCCGTATCTTGCCGCGTCTAGCGGCTGACTATGACTATACCGTTCTTAGTTTCGGCGAAGGACCGGATGTGCCCTGTCCATCCCTGCACATTCGTCATGCACCGGCGGTGTTTTCCAGCCACCCGGATTTACTGGCGGTTCTGGGGGCCCGAAAGCCCACCATGCAATTGCGCCGCCTATACGCATGGGCCTGTCGGCAGGTTGCAGGTGTGAAATCCGTAAACCCTGCGCCCGCCAGAACCATCGCAAACACGCAATGGACTGCAAAACAGGCTCTAACGCACTGTAATATATCCAACCCAGTGGTGTTATACCCAAAGGTCGCTCCCACCAAACATGCACCATCAAACGTGCGGCGCGAGCCATACCATATGATTACGATTGGCCGGATCGTGCCGAATAAACGGCTGGAAGATGCCATCAGCGTTCTGGACCAATTGATCACCCACGGGCTGCCCGCAACGCTCCAGATTGTCGGACGTGCCGACAGTGCCTATGCCACCCGTTTCCTGCGCCGTTACCAGAACCACCCGGGGCTGATCCTGAATCCGAATGCTGACCGTGCGACATTAATGCAAGCGCTAACGCGAGCGCGAGTGGGGATACATCCGTATCGCTCCGAGCATTTCGGCATCGCCGTGGCCGAAATGATATGCGCCGGTGTGGTGCCGCTGGTGCATAACAGCGGTGGCGTTTGCGAATTGGTGCAAGACCCTGAATTGCGCTTTTGCGATACCGCCGATCTGGCCGATAAGGCCATGCGCCTGATGCAACTTCCTATCAAAGATTGCGAGGCGTTATCCAGCCGATTGCAAAGCACGGACGCCTTGCAGCAGGCCCTGAATTTTGATGCCTACCTTGACCTGATTATCAAAACCGAGCTTGCTGCATGAAACGGTATCGCGCCGAGCAAACCCTGCTGCCCCTATGGTCTATTGCCGCTGGTCTGGCGCTGTGGATGCCCGCTGTCGGGGTACCGGTTTGGGTATTGCCGATGCAACCGATGGATATCGTCGTGCTGGCGGGGTTGCCATTGCTGGCCGCGTTTGTGCGGGCACTGTCACGCACGGCCCCACGGGTTTTACTACCCTGCGCGGCCTCAATCGCACTGTCCTGGGTTGCGATGGGGGGGCAGGTTCTGGTTCTTGGATGGACCGTGGTTTTCGCCCTGCCTTTTGTGGCGCTGATGACGCTGACCTTGCAGGCCCCGCTGGCGCGCCGTCTGTTCTTACGCAGCTTTCTGATGGGCGGGGCACTTTCGGCAACGTTCTTCCTGCTCCAGATCACCTTTGGGGCCGAGGGGCTGGATTGGCGCAGCAATCTGGCCTTTCGTTTGCCACCGCAATACGGCCGCGCCTTTGCCCTGTTTCCCGAAGTGTCGACATTTGCCACCCATGCGGCGATTACCTGCGGCATGGTACTCGCCTTGATATTGCACCGGCAAAGCCCACCCAAACATCGCCACCGTGCGGTAATATTGCTGGTGATATTGGGGTTAACGTTGCTGTTTTCCCGTTCAACAACGGTGCTTGTTCTGGTGCCATTGCTGGGGGTAACGGCGCTATCGTTAACCACGCGCCTGACGATGAATACACTATTGCTAAGTCTGATTTTAATCGCGGTCCTTAGCCTGTTCATGGCCTATTTCCTGCAAACTTTTTATGCGGAACGTCTGGAATCAGATTCGGCAGGCCGGTCTGCTTCGATGCGTCTGGCATCCATGCTGGGCGGTCTTTCCCCGCTGATTAGTGGTGAAATGTTTGGTGTTGGCATTGGCGAAAACAGTCAAGTTACGCGGCGGGCCTATGATGCGGCACAGGCGTTCGGGTTGCGGTTTGGCAAATTGCCTGACGGGGTAAATTCGCAAATAATCGGACGGATATTCGAGGAAGGTTGGGCAGCCGTTGTTCAAATGGCGGCAGCGATCTGGATGTTGATGCGCAGCCGTATATCGTGTCGCGCAAGTCCCGAAATGGCGGCGTTGTTTGTGCTGGCAATGGGCAGTTTTCTGTCGGCATTGATGATTTCGGGGTATCGCGGGATTTATACCAACTGGTTCTGGCTGGCAGCCGCTGCCGCTTGGGCCCCCGCCATGGCACGCCATTACGCAGGGTCAGCAAAACGGAGGGCTGCATGGGCCGCACCGTAGTAATTGCCGCCTTGGGCTGGCGCGGGGCTGGCGCTGTTATGTGGCTGCTTTATTGCTGGGTGTTAACCCGCATTCTGGATGCGGGTGCCTTGGGTGAAGTGCTGTATGTGCTGGTCTTTTCCAGCTTTATCGCGGCGCTGATCAGTGCGGGATGGGGGCAGATTGTGCTGCGTGATGGTGCGCGATTTATGCAGGCGGATCAGACAGACCGGATGGCTGCACTTGTCGCCGATGCTGTGCGGGGTGGTGGCAGGCGAATTGCTATTATGGTGATCGGGCTGGGTGTGGCCTATTTGGCCGGAATACTGCCAGCACCTGTTGGCACGGTATGGATGGTGGCCATAACATGCGCCACTGCCGGAATCATGGCGCTTATCCTGATCTACTCCGCCGCGCATCGTGCCTGTGGCCATATGGCAAAGGCATTGGCGGGACAGGGCGTAATGCGGGCTGTGCTGCCGCTGTTTGTTAGCTTGATACTGTCTCTAATCCTGCCTGTTTCGACGACATCTGCCTTGTTGATCCACCTCGTATCACTCTGTTTCATTCTGGTCTGGTTGCTGCGGGATCTACCGCGTGATCATCCAGCCGGTAACCTTGCTAAACCAAACCGGAAATCTCTGCGTGACCTTAGTCTGGGGCAGGCGGGTTTCACGTTATTGATGCATATGGATGTGTTGGTTTTGGGGTGGGCTGTCGGGCCTGTTGAGGCGGGGATATACCTGATTGTGCGCCGGATATCCGGTTTGCTGGGGCTGGTTTTTGATGCCCTGCGCAATGCGGTCGGGCCCAGCTTGTCTGTTGCATTTCACCGGCAAAGCATCTCGGTAACAGCGGCACAGGTGAACCGGTTATTTTTGCTGGTTGGCGGAGTGGCGGCAGTGGTGCTTGTCCTTGCTGCCAACTATGTTTTGCCGCTGTTCGGGGCAGGGCGGGCAACAGAGGTGTTTTACTGGCTCTTGTTAGGGGGGTTAACACCAGCACTGTTCGGAGCGGCGGGGTTGCTGATGTCGATGGGCGGGCTGGAACGGGTGCGGCTTTGGCATATAGCAAGCCTGTTACCGGTCAGTGCAATTGTTCTGGTTTGGGCCAGCACATTCGGGATTGCCGATCTGGCAATGGCCAGCGCAATGCTGCAATGGGCGTTGGGGGCAGGCGGTGCCATCGCCTTGCATGCGCAATTCGGCATTCGGCCGGGCGCCTTGTCCCTTGGTCAATCGCGTTAAATGCCCGGTGTCTAGATTCCAGTCCGGCGCAGCACCACTCCGACCGTGCGCCATAAAATGGTCAGGTCCGTGCGCAACGATGTCTTTAACAAATACCCGACATCCATCCGCACCCTGTCAGGGTAGCTGGTGTTATTGCGACCAGCGACCTGCCACACGCCGGTAATACCGGGTCGCATCATCATATAGGCCCATTCATATCCGGCGTATTCCACCAGTTCCTTTTGCGGCACGGGTCGCGGTCCAACCAGACTCATCTCGCCGCGCAGAACGTTCCACAACTGCGGCAGCTCATCCAGACTGGTTTTGCGCAAAATCCGCCCGATGCGGGTGATCCGTGGATCATCCTTCAGCTTATAACTCGCGGCCCATTCTTTGGCCGCCTTGGGATGCATCACCAGATGCGCCGCCAAATGGGCCTCGGCTTCGGGGACCATTGTTCTGATTTTCCAGCACCGGAACTGACTGCCGTCCTTGCCGACCCGCAGGTGGCCAAACAATCCGGCACCACCGTCCAGCCGGACCAACACCCACAACCCCGCAACCAGCGGCAGCACCAGCGGCGATAGCAGGATAACCCCAATTATATCCAACCACCGTTTTGCCCCGTCACGGTAATATTCCGCCTGTGCCATGCGTTGTTTGGCAGCGGTGTTATCGTCAAATACGTGATGTTGCATGAAACCAGCCTTCTTAAACTACGCCCCTAGAAAACTGCAGGATAGTTAAGGTCGTATTTACGCTCCGTCCGTAAAATAGATCAAAATCAAGAGAACCGGAGTTTTGCCAATGTCTGCCCTCCTTCCGCATTTTGCCGGTATCGCACCGTCAGCCCCGCAACCGGCCGAGCAGGCCGAAGTTCTGGACCTGACGCATCTGGTCGGGGTGTTGTGGCAGGGTAAGGTAAAACTGGTTGCAGCGGCGCTGGTCGCGGCGCTGGTTGGTGGCGTTTGGGCGGGCTTTGTGGCCACGCCATACTATCAGGCAACCGCTGTTTTGATGTTATCGGCACCCGAAGAACAACTGCCTGCGCTTGGCTCGCTTGTTCCGGGGTTAAGTGCAGGCAATAGTGCGGCCAATACCGAAGTCGAGATTATCCATTCTCGTAGTTTGATCGGGGCTGTGGTTGATGATCTGGGACTTGAAGCCGATCCGGAGTTTAACCCCGAAATGAATCGGGGCATGGCCTATGCTGCTAAAGGGTTTCTTAGGCAATGGGCCCTACCGGAATGGATTTCACCCGCGGTCGAATTATCGCCGGATCAGATCAGAACCCTGACAATTGATAGAATGCTGCAAGCGATATCCGTCAGCAATATTCCCGACAGTATGGTTTTTGAAGTTGTCGTTGAAAGCGAACATGCCCCGAAGGCCGCGCAAATCGCCAACACGCTTGCGGCGCATTATATCCGCCGCCAGATTGACGAAAAAATCCATGCGAATGAACAGATTGTCGACTGGCTGTCGGCCCGCGTCACCCAGTTGCAGGCGCTGCTTGAAACAGACAAAAGCGCGCTGGCACGGTTTTCAGCCGATATGGAGTTGATAACACCGGAAACCCACGCGGCACTGGCGATACGGCTGAAAGAGATGCGGCTAAGAATTACAATACTTGAATCAACCGAATCCCAAAGAAGCACGGTGCGCACACAAACTCAGCTGTCTGAATTGCGCGTGTTGGAACAGGAACTGTCCGCAATGCTGGATCGCCAGTCAAAGGATCTGGTTCGCTTGCAGCAACTGGAGCTTGAGGTGCAGGCGTCGCAATTGGTCTATGCACAGTTTCTGGGCCGATTTAATGAAAGCGTTGCGCAAATGGATATCACCCAGCCAGACAGCTCGGTTCTGTCAATGGCTGAAACGCCGGTGGTGCCAACACGCCCTAGACCGGCATTGGTGGTTTTGATGGCGGGGGTGTTGGGGGCTTTGCTGATGGGTGTTCGTGTTTTACGGCGCGATTTGACGCATAAAACCTTTCATACACAACAAGAACTGGAAGAAGAAACAGGGCAGGTGGCGCTGGGCCAAACACTGATATTTCCGCGCGGTAAGTTTGGCACGATGGTGTCAAGGATTGCCAATAGCGGCGATGATAAAAATGCGGACAGTTTGCGATATTTGCGCAGTCAGGTTTTGCCTCTGCAGGGCCAGACATCCAAAGCGGTTATGATAACATCGTCGCTTCCGGATGAGGGCAGGACAGTGTTAACCTTGGCGCTGGCCCATTCGATTGCCCAGATGGGCCGGCGGGTTCTGGTGATTGACGGGGACCTGCATCGGCAGGGCTTGCAACACCTGCTAAAACCAGCATTAAACGGTTTATATGGAGCACTTCGGCAGGGCACACCGTTAGATGAATCCATTTGGCGGTGTGACGACTTGTGTGTGGATATCCTCAGCGGGTTTGCCGAAGAACTTGAGCCTGCAAATTTGTTCAGTCTGGCATCGTTTCGGCGGCTAATGCGGGCTGCACGCGATACATATGATGTGATTCTAATTGATACTCCGCCAGTGCTAGCAGCCTCTGATGCCCAGATCATAGGGGCGCGTGTTGATTCAATATTATACGCAGTAAAGTGGGGCCAAACGGGTACGCGGGCGCTAAATGACGGGTTGGGCAGCCTAAAGAAAGGTGGATTAAAGGTGGACGGGTTGGTTCTGACGCAGGTTAATCCCAAACGCCAACGCCGCTTTGCACCAAATTATCATGCGGGTCTGCAAGGGTATCGCAAGTATTCTGCCCCCAAACCTAGCGCATAGCGGTTGCAAACGGGAATGGTGCGAACCACAAACTGCGACATATTCCACAAAGTGAATATAAAGCCTTTCCTTTTCCCTGTTAGCCTATATTTACCGGCAAACACAGCAACAGGACAGTGACATGAAACAGATCGCCCTTATCGTAACCGCAATTGCGCTTGGCCTTGCTGTCGGCAAAATTACCGGTGGCTTTGAATTTTTCTCGGCGGTTTGTCTTGTCGCGGGGATTTTTCTGGTTACGCCCAGCCTGTTCAAATTCCACTTTTCGGACTTTGCGGTTATCAAAACCCACACCGGCGCAATCTTCAAAAACCTGTGGATCAACTATCTTTTGTTGACCGCTGCCGCACTTGTTATCGGCTACGCCAGTCAGGATATTGGCATCGCCGCCGCATTGTTCTTGCTCGCGCTGCTGCCAGGTGGTGGCATGGTGATGATGTGGATCAAAGTCAGCGGCGCGAATGTCAAAATCGGCTTTGTCATCTTTATGTTGAACCTTGCCCTGCTTCTGCCGATCACCCTGATTTTCGGCCAGTTCTACGATATCGCAGCACCTTACTTTCCCCCCGTTGACCTAACCGGAATTGATGGTATGGCCGCCGCCAAAAGCATCAAGCCTTTCGCGCCCTTCATGATCCTGATCGTGATCCCCTTTGTGCTCAGCCGCATCGCGTTGGCGTTCTTTCAAGGCATCGTTGTTTTTACCGCAAACCACCAACAGACGATCTCCAAGATCACAATGTTCGGCATCGTATTTTACCTGTTCTCACTCAAAACATCGCAACTGCTGTTTCAGGTCTCGTTGATGGATTTGCTGATCGCCGCGGTGACCACCACTGCCTTCTACGCTGTCACCTTCGCCGCGGCGATCAAACTGACGGATAAAACCCCCGATGGCAAAGCTGTGTTCTGGCACATCGCCACGCGCTATATCACGCTGGCGTTGATCCTTGCGGTGTTCAGTGTCGATACCTTTGGCGCGACCTTTATTTTGCCGATCATGTTTGCTTATTTCATCCAGATCGGCGCAGCTGGGTTTTTGGCTAAAATCGAGATCGAGCATCCGGCAGACACAGGCCCTAATCCCGCCCAATCCGCCTGATCATATTGATACCCGTCGCATGAAAGCCGCCCCTTAGATACAGGTTTTGCGCAGGTTCATTATCTGCCGCGACCCGCAGCCCGATCTTCTCAAACCCCTCGCTCACAAGCATTGCTTCAAATGTGCTTAAGGCCCGCTTGCCAAACCCTTTCCCTTGGTGCGCCGGAAGAATGCAGAAATCATAGATGAACACCGAACGCGCCTGCCGGTCCGGTTTATACCAAAGATACCCGATCACATCGGCCTTGGTGGTAATGCACAACAACGCGTGCCCGAGCGTATCAACACCCTGCGCCAGATCCTCGCTGATTTCCCGTGATGCCCGCGCAAGTGCTTTGTCATGGGACAGGCCATAGTTTGACGAAATTTCAGCCGCATAATCCGGAATGAAATAGTCCAGATACCCGCTAAATTCGTCAGCCCGCATCGGTCGCAATGCTATTTCCATATTACGCTCCCCATTCCGCCCCCATCATCTCTCGCAAACGGCTGGCGGTGCGTTCGAATTCAAACGCACCGTCGCCTTCGACATAGAGCATTTCGGGCAAGGCCGCTGCCGTGCAAACCAGACGCACCTTAGCCTCGTATAACGTATCAATCAAGGTCACGAACCGCTTGGCTTCGTTAAAGTTGGACCGCGACAGCAGCGGAATATCCTCCAGCACCAACACCCTTACAGCCTCGGATATCGCCAGATAATCCGCCGCGCCTAGCGCTGTGTCGCAAAGATCAAAAAACCCGACCCGGGCCACCCCGTTGTGAAACTTTGGCAGCACCACATCACGCCCCTTAACGCGCAACACCAACGGCTCACCGGTAACGCCTGTCAATTCCCCCCAAACCGTGTCCATCGCCGACCGTGCCTTTGGTCCGTGCAATACAAAATAACTGCGAACGCCGCCCAGCATATCCTGTCGATAATCCGTCGGGCTGGCCAGTTCGTGCACCACCATCTGCACCTTGATCTGCTCGATAAACGGCAGGAACAGCTGCCGGTTCAACCCGTCCTTATACAGACCATCCGGTGGCCGGTTCGAGGTGGTCACCACCACCACCCCCGCCGCGAAAAGCGCCTCGAACAGACGCCCAACAATCATCGCATCGGTGATGTCGCTAATCTGCATTTCGTCAAACGCCAGCAGCCGAACCTGATCCGCAATCCCTGCGGCCACGGGTGCTATCGCGTCATCCACACCGGTTTTGCGGACCTCAAACATCTCCGCATGAACCTCTTGCATGAACGCATGAAAATGCACGCGGCGCTTTTCCTCAATGGCCAGATTATCGAAAAACAAATCCATCAACATGGATTTCCCGCGACCAACCCCGCCCCACATATACAACCCGCACGGCACTTCTTCCGGCTTATGAAACAACCCGCCCAAAATCCCCCGCTTGCGCGATTTGGCCGCTTCCAGATGCACCCGAATATCCTCGAGCGCTGGCAACGCTGCGACTTGAGCCGCATCCGCCGTCAACGTCCCCTCGGCCACCAAACCGGCATATATGTCCTGCAAACGATCAGCCATCCTAACCCCATATTTCGCCCCGCCCGATAAAGAAAGCTGATGTGACGCAGAAAAACAAATCATTTGACGCGGATACATATTTGCCAGACCCTCACAAGCCTGGAGATTTCAATGACGGACCAACGCGCCCCTCTGATCACCCCCGTCCTGATTGGTGGCTGTATCATCATTATGATCGGCTTCTCGATCCGCGCCAGCTTTGGTGTGTTCCAGATCCCGATTGCGCAGGAATTCGGCTGGCTACGCTCGGAATTCTCCTTCGCCATCGCCATCCAGAACCTCGCGTGGGGTATTGGGCAGCCCATTTTCGGCGCGATTGCCGAAAAGGTCGGCGACCGCAAGGCGATCATTGCAGGCGCGCTGATCTATGCGCTGGGCCTCGTGCTGTCGTCCTATGCCGTCACCCCGACACAGCACCAGTTCCTCGAAATTCTCGTTGGCTTTGGTATCGCTGGCACCGGCTTTGGTGTGATCCTCGCCGTGGTGGGCCGCGCCTCATCTGATGCGAACCGCTCGCTCACCCTTGGCATCGCCACCGCCGCTGGCTCGGCTGGTCAAATCTTTGGCGCCCCGCTGGCTGAATACTTGCTGGGTATCATGCCGTGGCAATCCGTGTTCATGGCGTTTGCCGCCCTGATCCTGCTGACGCTATTTGCCCTGCCGATGATGCGCTCGCCCATCCGCCCCGCCACCCGCGCCGAACTGGAACAGTCCATGGGTGAAACCCTGCTAAAGGCGTTCAAAGACCCCACCTTCACCCTGATCTTTCTGGGCTTCTTTTCCTGCGGCTATCAACTGGCCTTCATCACTGCCCACTTCCCCGCGCTGATAACCGAGATGTGCGGCGCGATCGACCCCTCCAGCACGCTCGCCTCGGTCGGAATCTCCACCACATCGGCCCTAGGCGCGGTGGCAATATCGCTGATTGGTCTGGCCAACATCGGCGGCACCATATTCGCCGGCTGGCTGGGCAATCGCTATCCGAAAAAATACCTACTCACAGGCATCTACATCGGTCGAACCATCATCGCCGCCGCCTTCATCATGCTGCCAATCACCCCAACCACGGTGATCCTGTTTTCAATCGGCATGGGCTCGCTGTGGCTGGCAACAGTGCCGCTCACATCGGGCCTCGTCGCCCACATCTACGGGCTGCGCTACATGGGCACGCTCTACGGCATCGTGTTCTTCTCGCACCAATTGGGCAGCTTCCTCGGCGTCTGGCTCGGCGGCCGGATGTATGACGCCTATGGCGACTACACGGCGGTCTGGTGGATCGGCGTCGGCATCGGAGCCTTCTCGGCCATCGTCCACCTACCTGTGAAAGAAGTCCCGCTAGAGGCCCGCACCGCCTAACCCTTGCCCCGCCGACCCAAAACCACTTCCGACCAAGATACCATCCTCACCGTCAGCCAAACCGAAGACGGGCGGCTGGATATTTCCCCTGCCACTCCTGATGTGCAGACTGCCCCAGATCAATTGTCAGACGGAATCGTGTTTGACCCCGCCCTGTTTGGCGACACCATTCGCGGCTACAGCGTGACCTTCAAAGAGGGGCATGCAGAGGGCAGTGAAGGGTTGCAAGTTGGTCAGGGTATTTTGAACAAGAATACTCTGATCTATGTTGGTTCAATCGTTGTTTCCAGAATGGCAGGTGGTCCACTCTCCGCTCTAGGGAATGACCTGTTTGCCTGACTCGTTGCCCCGTCCGAGGCATCAGCGTACTGGCCCCCACTTTGAGGACCGCATTCGAGGCGTGGGTCACCCCTGTTATGATGCTGCCCGTGAGGCCAATTTGGCCGCCCGTGCCCTGTTAAAACGTCCTGATTAGCCCCGTCAAAACTCATATGGAATTCATATGCGATTCATATGGTTTTCATATAGCCCAAATCGCCCTCGTTTTCACACCTCGCGCAGGAATTCCTGAATGGCGGTGATCACCTCTTTCGGGTGGGTGTAGGTCAGGGAATGGGGCGCATTCGGGATCATGGTTTGGCGGGTGCTGCGGTTTAGTTCTGCCAATTTCCCAAGGCCGGAAATCGGGATAACTGTGTCTGCTTCGCCCCAGATTGCCTCGACCGGAATACCGGAATTTGCAAGTGTTTTGTGTTCCCGATCCAGCGTGTTTGCCAGCAGACCTCGCCGGCTCGACAGCACCGCAGGTAGGAGCCCGCGAACATAGGTATCAGCCGTTTGCATCGCGTAAATATCCGGCACGGCAGATGGCGTTTTAGCGTCGGATTTCAAACCATTACGCAGAACCCAGCCACCAAAAACCATCATCAGCCAATCCCCGAAAAGCGGCGTTTTTGTGATGAAACTATGCAGCCTGTTCGGGGCAATACCCAACCCCGCAGGTGCCAGTAAAATCAGCCGCTCCAACATGTCTGGATGTTTGGCACCGTAACAGGTGGCAATCGCCCCACCCATCGAATAACCCAGCAGCATGATACCGCCGTCAACACCTTGATCTTCCAGCAATTCTTCTAATTGTCTGTTAAAAAATTCGGCGTCCTGCCGCCCCGCAACACGGTCCGAATATCCGCGCCCGTACAGGTCATAGGTCAGCACCCGATAACCCATCCGGTTCAGCCCTTGCACCAGCGCATCCCAGACGTAACTGGGTGTGGTTAGCCCGTGCACGCAAACGGCCACAGGCCCGTTAAGTGGTCCATTCCACTGGTAATGGGTTTTGCCGCTGGGCAGGTCAGCGAATTTCCCCGGCGCGAGCTTTTGGGCCTCGTCGTCCATTGGGCTGCGACGCCAATGGGCAATCGCAGGGGCCGCGACGATGATGAGGATGAACAGTAAAACCCAGCCCATTATTCGCCCCCCCAGATTACCGGAAACCAGTCTGCGCGCAGCCGTTGCCCCGTCACCATTTCATGCCCCGGAAAAGGCGGTGAAGTGCGGCCCGGTCGCGCTACATATCGCGCATCGTCCCCGACCCATCGCAGGCTTAAGGCGCGGCGTGTCGTGTCGCTGAAATTGCCACGGGCACCGTGGACGGTGCGATAATCAAACAGCACCGCATCGCCGGGTTGCATTGGCCATTCCAGCACCTTCATATCGGCCGAGTTTTCATCGGGATCAGGCACCGGAATCCAGTCATGATCGCCCTCGTAAAAATCGCTGTCATCGGCCCAGCTGACAGGGCGCACCATGCGGTCCCATTTGTGGGAACCGGCAATGAAACGCAGGCTGGCTTCAGTTACAGTATCAAGCGGCATCCATATGCTGACGGTCTGTTTGCCCTCGACGAAATAGTAAGGGCTGTCCTGATGCCACGGGGTCGGGGTCGGTGTGCCGGCCTCTTTAACCAACACATGGTCGTGATAGAACTGCGCTGTGCCGGATTGCATGACCGTAGCGGCCAATTCAGCGGCAGGGCTATCGCGGATGATCTGTTCAAATTCAGGGATGCGCTGCCAGTTGCAATAGTCGTCAAAGAACCGTCCTTTGGTCACCTCGTTTTCCGAAGCGTATTCGCTGGGGTCTGCCAAATTACGGGCCACACCTGCGCCCATTACATCGACCCAATCAGCGAACAGTCCTTCAACCTTGACCACACCATCGCGTTGAAAATCTGCTATTTGCGCAACTGAAATCATCGTTGCCTCCAAGCGTCCAGAATATAGCGGCTGACCATCAGATCCAGATGGGCACCACCACCATTTTTGAACAGGGTTATTTCGCTGTTATCATTGCGCTTAAATATACCGGATGCCAAGTCGTAGTAGTCGGCAATCACATCATCACGCGTGATTGCCCCGCTGGCCAGTGGCACCATCAATTCGCCGATATGGTTGATCGTGGTGTCAAAGCTGTCGACAAAAATACGTGCCCGCTTTAACGCCGCATCATCCGCCTCGCGCATGTCGGGACGGTAGGCGCCAATCAGGTCGATGTGCTGGCCTGCTTGCAGCCATTCACCCTTGATCAACGGGGCGGTGGCCATCGTGGCAGAGGTGACAATGTCGGCCCCGCGCACGGCGGTTTCCAAATCTGTCATGGGTTCTGTATCGGGGTATTGGGCCGCCATTTTAACGGCTGCATCGGGCGAACGGTTCCAGATGGTAAAGGCTGCATCGGGAAATACCGCGCCATAGGCATCCCGCAGGGAATGGCCCACAGTGCCAGCGCCAATGATTAGGATATTGCGGCTGTCAGGGCGGGCCAGCTGTTTGGCGGCCAACAGGCTGTCGCCTGCGGTTTTCCATTTGGTCACCAGATGGAAATCTATCAGCGCTTCCAGTTGTCCGGTATCGTCAGAAAACAGGTTTACCGCCCCGTTCACCACAGGGACGTTTTGGGCGGGGTTGTCTGGGAAAATCGTAGCGGCCTTGACCGCCAGCCCCATGCCGTCAATCCATGCCGCGCGGGACAAAAGCGTGTCGGTGCCGCGATACAGCAATGTGTCTGCAATATCGGCTTTCGGCAAGGTATGCGCTTGGGTCAAAGCATCGCATAGCGCATTCCAGTCCAACAATGCGTTGCCCTCGTCAAAGCCGATAATCTCGAAACTCATAGCGTGGCCTCTTCCGGTGTTAATACCTCGTGCCGAACCAGAGCATTCGCCCAACCTTCCGGCCCGTTAAATTGGTGCGTTTGCCATCCACGCGATGCCGCTGCATCAATGTTTTCACCCACATCGTCGGTGAATAACAACGATGTTGGCGGCAGGCCGCTGCCATGTTCCAGCAGCTCGTAAATACGTGCGTGGGGCTTCATTTCTTGAAGGTGACCAGATACATATTTCTGATCAAACTCGTTAAAGAACGGGTAGTGTCCGGCGGCCGCCTCAAAGGTGCCAATGCCGAAATTGGACAGGGCAAAAACCGGTATGCCCTTGGCGCGGATTGCTCGCAACAAGCGCACTGATCCTGAAATTTCGGGTGCTGCCATTTTAATCCAGCTGCCGTGCCACAGCCGGATTTCTTTGCTGTATTCGGGGTGTGCATCGGCGAATTCATAGACGGTTTCACGAAACGGCGCACCCAGATCAATGCGCTCGTTCATGCTGTAGATATCCACTGCAGCAAAAAATTCACGTCGCCGTTCTGGGCCAATTTCGCTGTCGTAAAACCGTTCGGGATGCCATTCAATCAGCACTCTGCCGATGTCAAAAACCACAGCTTTAATCTGGCCCATTACCCGCTTCTTTCATCGCTTTGTTCAATTCACTATCCAATGAGGAAAGGAAACGCGACCGGTCCGCTTTTGTAAAGGCTTTCCCGCCGCCTTGACGGAACGGGTCTGCCGCGCGCAGGTCGGTCATCAAATCACGGGTGGCTAGAATATTGCCGATGTTGGCTGTGGTAAAAACCTCGCCGTTGTGGCGCAACACGCGGGCACCAGACTCGATACATTTGGCGGCCAGCGGGATGTCACCTGTTACCACTACATCGCCACGCCCAGCGCGATCCGCGATCCACATATCGGCGACATCGGGGCCGTCAGGAACGAACACCAATTCGACCAGTGGATTTTGCGACGGGCGCAAGCCACCGTTACAGACCACATACATTTTCAGCCCGCGGCGGGTGGCGACGCGTTCAGCTTCTTCTTTGACCGGACAGGCGTCGGCATCGATGTAGATGGCTGTCATAGAAATTCTTTCATGTTGTCTAAAATGTGCCGACCCAGGAAATCACCAGCGAAATAGTGAGTATGCTAACAAGCGTCGAGACCAGGATCGTGGCCGAAACGCGGTGTGGCGCGACATTATAATGCTGGGCCAGAATATAGACATTTCCTGCCACCGGAAGCGATGCTGCCGCTATCATAACGCCTGCGTCGAACCGCACCACGTCAAAGATCAGCAAGGCGCAGATGCCCACAGCGATCGGATGCAACACCAGTTTTGCAAAGGATAGCCAGATTGCCACCGACATCCGTTCAGCAGATTTGTAGGCCAGTGATGCACCAATCGCAAACAGTGCACCGGGGGTTGCCGCGTCACCAAGGATGGTCAGGAATTCGTTGGCGGGAGCGGGGATCGGCAGGTTGGCAGCGGACCACAACAGCCCTGCGGCCATCGACATCACCATCGGGTTTTTCAGCACGCCTTTGCCGACGCTGGCCAGAACCCCGAATGACATGCGCCCGTCACGGCTGCCGGTGATCAGGATCACGACCAGACTGGAAAACACGATCAGGTCAATCGAAAGGATCATCATGATCGGGCCGATTGCGGCCTTGCCCAACAGGACCGCCAGCATCGGCAGACCCAGAAACCCCATGTTGCCAATGATGCCGCATTGCGCCTCGATAGCGGCCTCGGCCACCGGTAACCCGCGCGCTTTGGCAACCAGTGTGACCAGCAGATAGACCACCACAGAGCCCAGCAAATAGGCACTGGCGAACTGGGCATCAAACAGTTCAGCCACGGGCAGGGTGGCGGCGAACCGAAACAACATCGCCGTCAGGGCAAAGTAAAAGACGAATTTCGTCAGATAAGCGGTCGCCTCGGCAGGGAAGAACCGCGTACGGCCCGCCGTATATCCAACCCCCATCAGGGCAAAAAACGGCAGGGTTTTAAGGAAGATTTCCAGCATGCTTCCCCCTTAGCACTCCATCAGCAGTGGCGCTAGCCCCCGCCGATCAATACCCCAGCCGCAAACACCAGCACCCCCCCCAGAACGACCTGAAAAGTGGCGCGCATTACGGGCGTTTCCATGAATTTATACTGCAGCCAGACGATGGCCCATAATTCGACGAACACGACCATGATGGCGATGGTTGTTGCCGTCCAGAAATCGGTGATCAGATACGGCAACGCATGACCCAAGCCGCCGATTGTTGTCATTACGCCCGATGCAAATCCGCGTTTTACAGGGGAGCCGCGGCCAGATAACTCGCCATCATCTGATGCCGCCTCGGTGAACCCCATCGAAATACCGGCACCGATAGAGGCTGCCAACCCGACCAGAAATGTGGTCCATGTATTATGCGTGGCAAAGGCCGTGGCAAAGATTGGTGCAAGGGTTGAAACCGAACCATCCATCAACCCCGCCAACCCCGGCTGCACCCAAGTCAGCACGAATTGACGATGCGCGGTTCGGTCCTCGGCGGTTTTAGCATCGCCGCCCAGATGCTCGGTCTCTAGCGCACTTGCGGTGGTCATGTGCCCCGCTTCTTCGGCCGCCAGACTACCCAACAATTTCCGCGTTGCGGCATCGGATGTTTCACTTGCGGCTTTGGTGTAGAATGCTTCTGCATCCTTCTCCATTTTCGCGGCTTCTTCGCGGATACGCTCTAGTCCCAGATTTTCGATCAACCACACAGGGCGGCGGGCATAAAACCCTGCAACATGTTCCCGCCGGATCAATGGGATCACATCACCAAATCGGGACTGGTGTAGATCAATCAGACGGCGGCGATGCCCGTCTTCCTCAAGCGCCATTCCGTCGAACACTTTGGCCGAGGTGGGGAATTCGGCGCGCAGATTTTCGGCATAGCCGCGATAAATCTGGGCGTCATCCTCTTCTGACGATATGGCAAGTGCAATAATTTCCTGTTCATTCAGATCGGAAAAACGGCGGCGGTTGCTGACACCTGGGATCATGGCTAACTCCTTTATTAGAACTATTCTAATTAGCGATCTTGCTGGCGGAGGCAAGACAAAAAAATAAACTGTTCGGTTCACTTTTTGATTGAAAACTAAACCGTTTGGTTCATATATGATTCTGAACGAAATAGTTCACATAAGGATTTGAACTATGACACATACAAAATCAGCCATCCTTGGCCTTGCATTTACCGCCCTTGCTGCCCCTGCATTTGCAGGTGGGTTTGCCTTTGATCTTCCTCGCCTGACATTTCCCGAACCAAAACCACCAGTTGTCAGCCAGAAATGCACGACCCCGGCGACCCTTAATGCTGGCAATTGCACAACAGAATAACTACTCACGACCCCTCTTCCCTGCCCTCTTTCTTGTGGGCTAACTGGGCAGGCATCGTGCCTGCCCTTTTTCATCTTTTCTTGCCCAAACTGAACTGTTCAGACTATAGTCCAGTTCCTATGAGGAGAGAACAATGACTGCCACAGCAGACAAGATCAGAAAAGGCCGCAAATACGATCAGGTTCTGGACGGCGCGCGCACTGTTTTCATGAAGGACGGGTTTGAGGGGGCGAGCGTTGATGACATCGCCAAAACCGCAGGTGTGTCCAAGGCCACGCTATATAGCTACTTCCCTGACAAACGGCTGCTGTTTGCCGAGGTCGCCAAAACCGAGTGTATCCGTCAGGCAGATAATGCGCTCGAAGTGGTGGCAGATGATGCAAGTCCGGCCGAGGTTCTCTATGCGGCGGGATCAAAGATGATTGAATTCTTCACGTCCGAATTCGGGTTAAGCATGTATCGCATCTGCACGGCTGAATCCGGCCGTTTTCCCGAATTGGGTCAGCGATTTTATAAATCCGGCCCGCTATTGGTGCGTGAACGTCTTGTCGATTACTTCCATAAGGCGGTTGCCAAGGGGCAATTGGGCATCACCGATTTTGATCTGGCCGCAGACCAGTTTGCCGAATTGTGCAAAGCATCATTCTTTCCCAGCCTGCTATGCGGACTGGAAACCGACTTTACGCGCGAAGAAATTGATCGCGTTCTGAATGGTGCGGTCGAGATGTTTATGGCGCGGCACGGGGTTTGAAAAGATTATCCATAAAAATCCGTTGCATCACGCACATGAACTTTCCTTTCCCTTAGTTCGATCAGGTCTTTTCCAGAAAGTAGCCAAACTTTTGAAAATCTAGCCATACAATCGGGAAGGGACGACAAGGCAGCGAGCTTCCAATCGGCATCTTCAAAGCTATCAGAATCAGTGTTTGAATAGAGGAGTAACTCATCACAGAGATCCGATGCCTTGATGCATTTCTTTAGTATTGCTTGGTTGAGTATCTCAGAGAACTGCTTCGACCTATCTGGATTCATCAAGTCAATATTTCTAATAGCAAATTCATCAGTTTCACACGCCCTTTTCTCATTTTCAGTCCATTCAGTCTGCTCTCGTGGATCGCACGCCTCACCAACTTCAACCCCGACTTTCCTGTTGCCAATTGAAATCATGAAATCTGGATTTTCACCTTTCGAGACTGTGATAGGAAAATCAAACAGGAAATTCTTCAGCTGGTATTTGAAGAACCTATTCAGGACAAAGCGCTCTAGGCAATCCTGTTTTCCGCGCCTTTCCAGCCGCGGCGGCGCTGTTACACCCCAAGTTTCCAGCAGGTGCGTTAGCTGGGTTAGGTTTTGCGCGTTAAACTCAGATTGATAGTCCAAGAAATTCACTACCCACCCAACCTCTCCGCATGCCACTTCACATGGTCCTTGGCGAACGTCGAGACGAAGTAATAGCTGTGGTCGTAACCCTCCTGCATGCGAAACACGCTGGGGATGCGGGTGGTGGCGAGGGCGGCTGACAGGGCTTCGGGTTTGAGCAGGTCGAGAAACTGGTCCGCAGTTCCCTGATCCACAAGCACGTCGCGGGGCCAGCCTTTGGTGCCAACCAGAAGGGTCGCGTCATGGGTGGCCCATGTGGTCTCGTCCTCGCCCAGATAGGCCGACAATTGCACGCGGCCCCAGTCGGAGGCGGTCGGGTTGGCGATCGGTGCGAAGGCCGAAACCGAGGTGAACACATCGGGGTTGTTCAGCGCCAATGTCAGCGCACCGTGGCCGCCCATCGAGTGGCCGGTGATGCCGCGTTTGTCACTGACGGGGAAATTTTTGGCGATCAGGGCGGGCAGTTCATTCAGCACGTAATCATACATCTGGAAATGTGCCGCCCATGGTTCCTGCGTTGCGTTCACATAGAACCCCGCGCCCTGCCCCAAGGCGTAATTTTCGTCATCTGCCACGCCTTCGCCGCGCGGCGATGTGTCGGGATAGATCACCGCAATGCCGTGCTTGGCCGCGTGTTCCTGCAGCGCCGCTTTGGTCATCGCGTTCTCGTGGGTGCAGGTCAGGCCTGACAAATACCACAGCGCCGGAACCGGCCCTGATCTGGCCTGTGGCGGCAGATAGACCGCAAAGGTCATCTCGCAATTACAGGTGGATGAGGCGTGTTTATAGACGCCTTGGGTGCCGCCAAACGCAGCGTTTTCAGATAGGGCTTTCATTCTGAGGCCTTTACTTTTACCATGTCTTGGCTAGTTTGACGGACTTGTTTCCATTCGTCAAAATAACCTCGTTCATATTGTTCATCAGTTTGCTTATGCTTGCATAACCGTAGTTCTTCGGCGCGAAACCATCTATCCGACGCTTCAGTGCGACACTAACTTTGGATAGCACCACGTCCTCGCTGCCGTTGGTCATACTCTCGATTGTATTTGTAATAATATGCCGAATGTCTGCGGGGACCGTCTGCTTTGCTACAGGCTTCTTGGTTGGCAAGTTCGGCTCTGGCAATTTTGGCAGGGCAATTTTAGTGCTGGTGGCCGTTGGCTTCACAACAATAAAAGTACTAAAATACGCTTTGAACTGTTCATTTGCCTGTTGGCTGCCTACACCAATTGCCTCCATTCCTGCGTCGCGGATACGTGCCGCAAGTGCGCCGAAATCACTGTCGGATGAAAACAGAATTATTGCATCAACATGGCCAGATCGAATAATGTCCATGGCTTCAATACACATGGCAATATCGGCTCCGTTTTTGTAGTTTGAAACTGGAAAATGTTGAACCGCGCTAATACCGAATTTGTGCAGGTAGTCATCTCTCCAATTTTTGGCCGAGTTTGTAAAGTCGCCAAACGCTTTGGAAATGACCGGATTGCAAATTTCCGATATCTTTCCAAGCGCTTGATATATTTGGGTTACAGGTATGTTATCGGCATCAATTAACAATGCTGCACGGATTTTCTCAGAACTCAATAAATCACCACTCCCCGAATGGATTTGCCTTCGTGCATCAAATCGAACCCTTTGTTGATATCCTCCAGCGGCATGGTGTGGGTGATCATCGGGTCGATCTCGATCTTGCCGTCCATATACCAGTCAACAATTTTAGGAACATCGGTGCGTCCACGCGCCCCGCCAAAGGCCGTGCCGCGCCATGAGCGCCCTGTGACCAGTTGGAACGGGCGCGTCGAAATTTCGGCCCCCGCAGGCGCAACCCCGATGATGATGCTTTCGCCCCACCCCTTGTGCGCCGCCTCGAGCGCCGTGCGCATCACGCCGACGTTGCCAGTGGCATCGAACGTATAGTCGCCGCCGCCGCCCGTCAGCTCCACCAGATGGGCAACCAGATCGCCGGTCACTTTGGTTGGATTGACAAAATCGGTCATGCCGAACTGCGTTGCCATCGGGATGCGCGCATCATTCAAATCCACGCCGACAATCTGGTCAGCCCCCGCCAGCCGCAGCCCCTGCACCACGTTCAAACCAATGCCGCCCAGCCCGAACACAATCGCGGTGCTGCCGATCTCGACTTTGGCGGTGTTGATCACCGCGCCAATGCCGGTGGTCACGCCGCACCCGATGTAGCAAATCTTGTCAAACGGCGCGTCCTTGCGCACTTTGGCCAGCGCGATTTCCGGCAGAACCGTGTGATTGGCAAAGGTTGAGCAGCCCATGTAATGCAGGATCGGCGTGCCATTCAGCATTGAAAACCGGCTGGTTCCGTCGGGCATAACACCCGCGCCTTGCGTTGAGCGGATCGACTGGCACAGGTTGGTTTTGGGGTTCAAGCAATAGTCGCAGGTCCGGCACTCGGGCGTGTACAGCGGGATCACATGATCGCCAACCTCAAGGCTGGTCACACCCGCGCCCAACTCGACCACAACGCCCGCACCCTCATGGCCCAGAATCGCCGGAAACATCCCCTCGGGATCATCGCCCGACAAAGTGAACGAATCCGTATGACACAGCCCCGTCGCCTTGATCTCGACCAATACCTCGCCAGTCTTCGGGCCTTCCAGATTTACGTCCATTATCTCAAGCGGTTTGCCCGCCTCAATCGCAACTGCCGCTCGTGTTCGCATGTTATATATCCTCTGATTTGCTAATGGATAGGGTGGGGGAAAGCTGCCTGTTATGCAACTGAAAGATGGCGTGTTATTGCATCTCGGCGGCATCTGTAGGCACATTGGGGCACCTAAAACCGAAGGATTTTCTATGCGTTTTGTTATTTTAGCGTCTCTGGCCCTTGCCGCCTGCGAGGAGCCAATTCCGCTGATCGACAATGCACCGAACGATTGTGGAGCGCAGGGGTATCAAAACCTGATTGGTCAATCCGCCGATATATTTGCCAGCATGACATTTTCAGCCCCGATGCGGATTATCAAACCGGGGATGGCGGTGACGATGGATTATAGTCCGACCCGCTTGAATGCTGAATTGGACGCGCAGAACCAGATTGTGCGATTTTACTGTGGCTAAAGCCCTTTAATTCCGCCCAGAACCATATCTGTCACAAGGTCGGCATAATCGTCGCGGCTGATCCCCTTGCCGGGGCGGTGCCACATGTAAAACCAGTTAAGCATACCAAATACAGTCATTGTGATAGGGTGCAGGCGTGCGGGATCGGCCATTGTTTTTGGCGATGCCGCTTGTAAAGCATCGCCCATCCCCTGAATTAAGTGTCGTTGCAGGGCCATGAGCGGTTCGCGCTTGTCCAGCGGCAATGCCGCCATCGCATCCGCCTGAAGTTTGTGTTCTGCATCGGCATCGCGGTACGCCAGCAGGATTGCACGGATCAACTGTCGTAACTGGTCGGGGCCCTCAGATACCTCGTCCACGGTTTCAACAAGGTCCGACAGGTGACTGTGCAGGATGTCAAACAGCAGCGCGTCTTTGCTGCCATAATAATGATAAATCAGCGCCTTTGACACGCCGCAATGCGCCGCCGCTGCTGTCATCGAGGCACGGTCATACCCGTTGGCGGCAAAATAGGCCGCCGCCCCTTTGCGGATGGCGGCGCGTTTTTCGGAATGGTCATGTGCTATCCCGCGTGGCATGCGCTATCCCTTTGGCCGGTTGTCGATGATGCGCACCGCTTTGCCTTGGCTGCGGGCCACGCCGCCCGTATCCGCCAGCACGACTTTGGCCGAAACACCCACGTTGCTTTTGATTTTCCGTGCCAGCTGCTCTGCGGCCTGATCGGCATCATTTGCCCCGCTGGCCAGCTCCACATGCACCGTCATCTGGTCCATCCGCCCTTTGCGATCCAGTTCGATCTGGAAGTGCGGGGCGAGGGCTGGCACAGCCATCAATTGTTCTTCAATCTGGGTCGGGAACACGTTCACGCCGCGCAGAATAATCATATCATCGGTGCGCCCCGTTATTTTCTCCATCCGACGCATGGATCGCGCCGTGCCGGGCAATAGGCGGGTCAGATCGCGGGTGCGGTAGCGGATTATCGGGAATGCCTCTTTGGTCAGCGATGTGAACACCAACTCACCCATCTCGCCATCCTCAACCACTTCACCGGTTTCGGGGTTGATGATTTCAGGGTAAAAATGATCCTCCCAAATGTGCAGCCCGTCTTTGGTTTCGACACATTCATTGGCCACCCCTGGTCCCATCACCTCGCTTAGTCCGTAAATATCGACGGCGTTCATATCAAACGCTTGCTCGATTTCACCGCGCATGGCGTTGGTCCACGGTTCAGCCCCGAAGATACCGACGTTCAGCGGGCTGTTGCGTGGGTCGCGGCCCTGACGGGTGTATTCATCCAGAATGGACAGCATGTAAGATGGGGTCACCATGATGGTGGATGCCCCGAAATCCTCGATCAGCTGCACTTGTCGCGCGGTCATGCCACCCGAAATCGGCACCACCGTGCAGCCCAGTTTCTCGGCCCCGTAATGGGCGCCCAACCCGCCAGTGAACAACCCGTATCCATAGGCCACATGCACCACATCCCCCGCCCGCGTGCCACTGGCCCGCAATGACCGCGCCACCACGGTTGCCCATGTATCAATGTCGCGCGCGGTATAGCCCACGACCGTTGGCTGACCCGTTGTGCCTGATGATGCATGGAGCCGCTGGATTTGGGTGCATGGCACGGCAAACATGCCGAACGGGTAATTGTCACGCAGATCCTGCTTCATGGTGAACGGGAATTTGGCGAGGTCCGATAGGGATTTCAGGTCGTCAGGATGTACGCCCGCGTCATCAAACGATTTTTTATAAAACGGCACGTTGTCATAGGCGTGGTTCAGCGACCATTTCATCCGTTCCAGTTGTAGGGCGGAAATTTCATCACGCGAGGCAATTTCAATCGGGTCCAGATCGCTTTTCTTTGGTGTTAAATCTTTCACTTTATATCCCCCTAAACCCGTTCCATCACCAGTGATATTCCTTGGCCCACACCGATGCACATCGTGCAAAGCGCACGGGTTAGAGACTGATTTCGCATCTCGATGGCCGCCGTCAAAGCCAGCCGTGCACCTGACATCCCCAAAGGATGCCCCAGTGCAATCGCGCCGCCATTCGGGTTTACATGATCCGCATCATCCGGCAGCCCCAACTGGCGCAATACGGCCAGACCTTGGGCTGCGAATGCCTCGTTCAACTCGATCAGATCAACATCGCCAATTGACAGGCCCAACCGCGTCAACAGTTTTCCAGACGCGGGCGCGGGGCCGATCCCCATGATGCGGGGAGGCACACCGGTCGTTGCCATGCCGATAATCCGTGCCTTTGGTGTCAGGCCGTATTTTTCCACAGCTGCCGCGCTGGCGATGATCATTGCGCAGGCCCCGTCATTGACGCCGCTCGCATTGCCTGCCGTCACGCTACCGCCCTCACGGAACGGTGTGCGCAAGCCCGCCAATTTTTCCAAAGTGGTGGCGCGCGGATGTTCGTCTGTATCCACAACCACCGCGTCGCCTTTGCGCTGCGGAATGCTGATCGGCGCGATTTCCTGTGCGAGCCGACCCGACGATATCGCCGCCGCCGCGCGTTCCTGCGAGCGCATTGCAAAGGCATCCTGATCTGCTCGCGAGATATTGAATTCCTCGGCTACATTTTCAGCCGTTTCCGGCATCGAATCCGTGCCGTATTGCGCTGCCAATACTTTGTTCACAAACCGCCAGCCAATTGTGGTGTCAAACACTTCGGCCCGCCTTGAAAAGGCGGCATCCGGTTTGGGCATCACCATTGGCGCACGGCTCATGCTCTCGACGCCGCTGGCGATCACCACCTCGGCCTCACCGCATTTCACGGCCCGCGCGGCCATGCCAACCGCGTCCAGCCCCGAGCCGCACAACCGGTTCACCGTCACCGCAGGCACGTCCACGTCCAACCCCGCTAGCAACACGCCCATTCGCGCCACGTTGCGGTTGTCTTCGCCTGCTTGGTTGGCGCATCCGGTGATTACCTCGTCCACCACCAGCCCGTTAATTCCAGCCACGGTTTCGCGCAATACATGCGCCAGCATATCGTCGGGCCGCACCGATGATAGTGCCCCGCCGTAGCGGCCAATCGGGGTGCGCACACCTTCGCAGATAAATGCCTCGCTCATATCGTCTCCTCAAAATGCTGGCCTTTGATCTGGCGTGATCCACCGCGAAATTCTGCCACCACGCGCCCGTCAGGGGCGGTGATAGATACATCGTAAATACCCGATCGCCCCGTCAGGCTGACTTCACGCGCCGTTGCGGTCAGCCGTTCGCCCAGTTTTGCCGGACTAAGGTAGGTGATCGAGTTTTGCTGCGCCACGACCAGCCGATTATAGCTGTTACAGGCAAAGGCAAACGCGCTATCAGCCAGCGTATAGATATACCCACCGTGACAAATTGCATGGCCGTTCAAATGCTGCAGAGCGACTTCAAACGACATCACAGCCTCGCCCGTGCCCACATGATCCAGCGACATGCCCAACCATTTTGACGCGGCATCATTCGCCCACATCGCGGCGGCGCTTTTCTCGGCACGTTCCTGTGGTGTCATTCGTGTGTCCTCCCTGTGGCTAGCCTGCACAAACCCGACCGTACGGTCAATAGTGTTGTAATGCCTGCCGGAATCGGTAATCTGGCGCAAAGGGAGATGTTGATGCTGGAACCTCATAGCTTTGCCGCCGGACAATGGATTGCGCCCGCTAAAGATGCAGCCACTCTGAACAGCCCTGTAACGGGTGCTGTGATTGCAAGGGCAGGCGGCGCGACGCTGGATTTCCAGAGGATGATCGACTGGGCCAAAGCCGAGGGTGGCCCTGCCTTGCGAGAGATGACCTTTCATCAGCGGGCTAAAATGCTCAAGGCGCTGGCGGCATATATTGATAGCCGCAAAGAGGAGCTGTATGCGCTGAACCCGCTGACTGGTGCTACCCGCAAGGACGGCTGGATCGACATTGATGGCGGCATCGGCACGATGTTCGTGTTTGCCTCAAAGGGGCGACGTGAAATGCCCGATGGCCATGTCTATCTGGATGGCGAGGTCGAGCAACTATCGCGTAATGGCACCTTTCTGGGCCAACACATCGCACTGCCGCTGCATGGGGTCGCAGTGCATATCAACGCGTTCAACTTTCCGGTCTGGGGGATGTTGGAGAAACTGGCGCCAGCGCTGTTGGCGGGCGTTCCCTGCATCGTCAAACCCGCCACCCAAACCAGTTTTCTGACCGAAGCCTGCGTCCGTATCATGATGGACAGTGGGCTGTT
>Ga0190303_1000066_pt1 | contig 42333 bp, 42 predicted proteins | sample 48700701_MG_FD_161672 | JGI IMG/M metagenome (GOLD analysis project Ga0190303, IMG submission 161672) | Hydrothermal vent sediment bacterial communities from Southern Trench, Guaymas Basin, Mexico - 4870-07-0-1_MG | ecosystem: Environmental > Aquatic > Marine > Hydrothermal vents > Sediment ... | reverse complement strand
ATCGGTGCGACCCGATTCGACAATTGCGCGCAGGATGTTGCGGCCGATGCGGCCAAAGCCGTTGATGGCTACTTTTACAGTCATATCGTGAACTCCAGATGATGATGGCCCCCAAGAGCCTGATTATGCGCCACCTTGGGAGTTTTGGCGCAAAGGTCAACCGTGTTAGCGCCAGTAAATACGCCCTAGCGCCAGAAGGCGATATATTCGGTCAGCAGGGCCAGCTTTCTGCCCAGCATAACCGGCAGGTTCCAGCCAAGATAGTAATGGTCCGCGATGAAGATTGCGATGATCACAAAGCCAAAGATGATTGCAAGTTTATTGGTCATAATGTGCCTATACTCCATGGCCTTATCATTGTTCTAATAAATATCCGCGCCGCAGGCATAAAACCTTCTTGCCTGCGGCGCGGATATTTGGGGAACAATGATAATCAGAGCAGGGATTTCACCTTGTCTGCAACGGCCTGCGCGGTGATGCCGAATTTATCGTAGAGCACATCGGCAGGGGCCGAAGCCCCAAAGGAGTCCATGCCGACAAAACCTGCCTTGGTGCATTTGCCACGCTCGCCGGTCAGCCAGCGGTCCCAGCCCATTTGCACACCAGCCTCGACCGCGACCCGCACCGGCCCACCGGGCAGGATGCGCTTGCGATAGCGCTCTTCTTGCTCGGCGAACAGCTCCATGCAGGGCATCGAAACCACGCGGGTGCCGATGCCTTCCGCTTGCAGCAGATCACGCGCCGCTAGCGCGATTTCCACCTCGGAGCCGGTGGCGATGATGATTGCCTGGCGTTTGTCCACGGCGTCTTGCAGAACGTAAGCGCCCAATGCGGCCAGATTTTTGGTTTTATGTTCCAGACGCACGGTTGGCAGCCCTTGGCGGGACAGGGCCAGCACGGAAGGGGTTTCTTTGGTGGTCAGGGCAATTTCCCAACATTCCGCAGTTTCCACCGTATCGGCGGGGCGAAACACATAGGTGTTTGGCGTGGCGCGCGAAATTGCCAGATGCTCGACCGGCTGGTGGGTTGGGCCGTCTTCGCCAAGGCCAATGCTGTCGTGGCTCATCACATAGACCGTTGGCACCCGCATCAGCGCCGATAGGCGCATCGCGCCGCGGGCGTAATCGGTGAAGCACATGAAGGTGCCGCCGTAAGGGCGGATGCCGCCGTGCAGCACCATGCCGTTCATCGCCGCCGCCATGCCGTGCTCGCGAATTCCGTAATAGATATAGCGGCCGCCGCGATTTTCGGGGTCAAACACCCCCAGATCGCCGGTTTTGGTCAGGTTCGATCCGGTCAGATCGGCCGATCCGCCAACGGTTTCCCCCGTGAACGGGTTCACCACTTCCAGCACCATTTCGCTGGACTTGCGGGTGGCAACCTTTGGGGCCTCATCCGTGATCTGTTTCTTCAGCGCCTTGATGGTGGCTGACAGTTTCTTGTGTGGCTCCAGCGCATAGGCACGGGCAAATTCACGCTGCTTGTTGCCCGGAATGGTCAGCAGGCGTGCTTCCCAATCGGCACGCTCGGCGGCTCCGCGCGACCCGATGGCTTCCCACTCGGCCTTGATATCGGCGGGGATGGTAAAGGCGGGGGCAGTCCAGCCGTAGGCGGCTTTGGTGTCGGAAATCAGCTGCGCATCCGTTAAGGCACCGTGCCCCTTTGATGTATCCTGCGCGCTGGACCCCAAGGCGATATGGGTTTTGCAGGCGATCATCGATGGTTTTTTGGTCTTTTTGGCCGCCGTGATGGCCTCGTCAATTGCCACAGGGTCGTGGCCGTCGCATTCAAACACCGACCAGCCCGAAGCGCGGAACCGCATCATTTGATCGGTGCGATCTGACAGGGCAACCGTGCCATCAATGGTGATGCCGTTGTTGTCCCACAGCACGATCAGTTTGCCCAGCTCGTGACGCCCCGCAAGGCCCATGGCCTCTTGCGAAATGCCCTCCATCAGGCAGCCGTCCCCTGCGATCACATAAGTGTGGTGATCAACAACCTTTTTGCCATAGCGTTCGCGCTGGATTTCCTCGGCCATCGCAAAGCCCACCGAATTGGCGATGCCCTGACCCAGCGGCCCCGTGGTGGTTTCAACACCTTCCATGTGGCCATATTCAGGGTGGCCTGCCGTGCGTGCGCCCCATTGGCGGAAATTCTTGATCTCGTCCAGCGTCGCTTGTTTGTAACCCGTTAGGTGCAACAGGGCATAAATCAGCATCGAGCCGTGGCCCGCCGACAGGATGAAACGGTCACGATCCGGCCAGTTCGGGGTGCCAGCGTCAAACTTCAGATGCTTTTCAAACAGCACCGTGGCGACATCGGCCATACCCATCGGCATGCCGGAGTGGCCGGAATTCGCCGCTGCAATAGCGTCCAAAGTCAGCGTGCGGATGGCGGCAGCCCGCATCCAGTGATCGGGGTGGTTTTTACGCAAAGTCTGAATATCCACGGCTGTTTGTCCTTATCTGGCTGAAACTTACCCCGTGGTGATAACAGCGCTGCACAGAAGATCAAGCGGGGTGGCTAAGGTATTGAGCCAAAAGGGGGGCGCAATTCGGTGTGCCATTGGTTAAACTTGTTACAAGATTGTTTTATGCCCGATTCGTAAGCAGGTTATCGGGTGGGTTTGTTGATCGAGGAGACAGGCATAGTGAGCGACATTGCAGAATTGGAACGCCGGATCACGGCGGCACTGGAACGGATCAGCAGCGGAGTAGATGGTTTGGGCGGCGCATCAGATGGCGGTGGTCCGGACACATCTGCCGCGCTGCATGAGGCGCTAGAGGCCGAGAAGCTGGCCAACGCCCAGCTGGAAGAACGCGTCAGCGCGATCAAGGAAAAGCAGGAAACCACCATCAAAGAGATGGACGAGAAGATCAAAAAGCTGACCACGGATTTGAGCAAAAAAGAAGTCGACGCCAAAAAGCTGCTGAATGTGAACGCCCAGCTGCGCGAAAGCAATGACGCCCTGCGCGAGGCCAACGAGAGCGGGGTGGGGGACGCACATCTGATCAACAAGGCAATGCAGACCGATCTGGAAGCGCTACGTGAAACCCGCAAAGGCGATCTGGCCGAGCTGGAAACCATAATGTCCGAATTAAAACCACTGATCGGGGGGGGCGCGTAATGCCAGAGACAGAAATCAAAATTGGTGGTCGCAGTTTTACCGTATCCTGTCAGGATGGCGAAGAGCATTTTCTGCAATCGGCTGCCAAACTGCTGGACGCCGAAGCTTCGGTGTTGACCGCACAAATCGGGCGGATGCCTGAACCGCGTATGTTGTTGATGGCTGGCCTGATGCTGGCGGATAAAACCGCAGGTCTTGAAGAAAAGCTGCAAGAGGTCGAGGGCAAGCTGGGTGCGCAAGAAGCCTTGATCGAGGAAATGCGCAGCAAACCTGCGCCTGATCCCGAGCGCATCGAAGTGGCGGTGATCCCGCCGGTTGTGACCGATACATTGGCCGAGTTGGCGGCCCGCACCGAGGCATTGGCCGACAAGGTCGAGGAAAAGGTAGCGGCGAAATAATCAGCGGCGGCGCAGGCGCAATAGCCGCCCGTCCGTGATCGCCAAGCCAAAGGCGATGCACAAAAACCCAAGGCCTGTGGTTGGCGTCAGGACTTCGCCCAGAAACACCCAGCCAAGGCCTGTGGCAAAGGGCGGGATCATCAGGGTGACCAGCATCAGGTTTTCGGCACCTGCGCGCCGCAAGATGCTGAAATATAACAGATAAGCCGCCGCTGTGGCCAGCCATGATAGGCCAAACAGCGCCCGCCAGACAGGCGCGGAATAGCCAAATTCAGGCCAGCCATCATGGAGTATCGCAATCGGTAGCATCCAGATCACGGCACAGGTGACCATGCCAAATGCGTTTATTTCGGGGGCTATGTCTTTCAGGAATACCTTGCCCCAAACGCTGGCCAGTGAATAGGACAGGGCCGCGCCCAACACTGCAAGTTGTGCCAGATTGCGCAGATCAAACCCGCGCACAGCCTCAGGCCCCATAACCACCATCACCCCGACAATCCCAACGCCCGCCCCGATGATTTTCCGCCGTGTTAATGGCTCGTCCACCAACAGCAGGCCCGCGACAACGGCCCCGAAAACAGCGGTTGTCGCATTCAGGATCGACGCGGTGCCGATGGTGATGTGGGTTTGGCCCCAAACGATCAATGAGAACGGGATCGCATTGTTCAGCGCACCCATGCCCATATATGCTGCCCAAATGCGGGGCGAGCGGGGTAATTTCAGGCCTTTCCACCAGATGAAAACCGCAAGGGCCGGAACCGCCAGCGCGACGCGAAACAGCACGATGGTCAGGGCACCCAACTGTTGCAGGGCGACCTCGGCCCAGAAGAACGACCCACCCCAAAGTGCAGCCAGAACAAGGATCATGCCCCATGTTAAATTGTTCATTACCGGTGTCATATGCCGCCCTCTTGGTTTGGCCAGATTGAATTGAAATAGTCCTGTTTGCGACCCGTTTCATGACAAATTGTCAGGGATGGTAATAGAAAACGGCAATTAACCCGGCAGCAATGCTTTGCCCCTATCAAGGACATGATTGTTGCAAAGGGTTTGACCGTTGGGGTTTATCGAGAAGAGAAAAGAGCGCCGTCCGGCAACCGGCGGCGCGCCATTCCATGCCGATGAAATCTTTTTCTCGCGCACGGATCAGCGCGGGGTCATTCTGGCCGCCAATTACATATTCCGGCGTGTTTCGGGGTATGACTGGGATGATCTGCTGGGGGCCCCCCATAAACTGATCCGCCACCCCGATATGCCAAAAGGGGTGTTCTGGCTGTTCTGGGACAGCTTGAAACGCGGCGAAGCGATTGGCGCATATGTGAAAAACAAAGCGCGGGATGGGCTGTGTTACTGGGTCTATGCGGTGGCGATGCCGTTTCAGGACGGGTATTTGTCAGTCCGGATCAAACCAAGCAGTGATTTGCTGCGGGTGATCGAAAAAGAATATGAAACCCTGCGTGCGGCCGAAATCGAGGATGGTATATCGCCTGAGGAAAGCGCTGACATTTTGTTGCAGCGCTTACAGGCGCTTGGCTATGGAGACTATCCGGCCTTTGCCAGCGATGCTTTGGCACAGGAGCTGGCATCGCGCGCGGCATTGTTGGGCAAGCCGCAAAATCCGGCAACGGAACAGTTTGCAAGTATGATTGTCGCCGCCAGCGCGTTGCAGGATGAAACAGTTGCGCTTTCCGCCGGATTTGACGCGATCAGCACAGTGCCGACCAACATGCGGATCATCGCGGCACGGCTGGAGCCATCCGGTGGCGCGGTCAGTTCATTGGCGCAAAATTATTGGGAAATGTCCGAAGAGATGCAGCGCTGGTTTCAGGAATACATCAACAGCACAAGCAGCGATTTTACCGCAATACGACGCACATTGGATACCAGCCGGTTTTTATGTGGAACGGCGCGGATACTGACCGAGACAGCCGCGGTGTTTCTCAAGGAACGCCGCGCGTTGGGCGGGACAGATACTGGATTGGAAAAACGTCATATAAATGATCTGGCTGCGCAGTATGTCGATAAGTCCAAGGCGGGATTGCAGCGCATCTCGGATGAAGCGCACCGTATATTGCAGGCGATTGAAATGATGCGGCGCTTTTCACTGGGGCTCAGTTCGACTCGCGTGATGTGCAATATTGAAAGTGCGCGTTTGCCAAATGGTGGCGGCAGTCTGGTTGATGTGATCACTCAGCTAGGCGTGTTTCAGGGGAACCTGATGCACCAGTTGGAGCAGATTGAGGCGCAGAGTCATCTGATAGAGGAATATGCACAGGCCCTGATAAGCAACAAGGGCGGAACATTGCCCCGCCCTGAATTCGATCTGCAATCAAAAGAGCAGGCCTAGCCGTTGGCTTCGCGGATTTTATCAGCTGCGTCTTTGTTGTAGGAAACGCCTTCTTTGTCGAACATCTGGTCCAATTCACCTGAAATGGTCATTTCGGTGATAATGTCACAGCCGCCAACAAATTCGCCTTTGACATATAGCTGCGGGATGGTTGGCCAGTCGGAATAATCCTTGATGCCCTGACGGATGCCCTCATCTGCCAACACGTTTACATCGGCGAATTCAACGCCCATGAAATTCAGCACACCGGCGACGCGGCTGGAAAAGCCACATTGCGGCGCGTCTTTGGTGCCCTTCATGAACAGGACCACATCATTGGCGGTTACGGTGTCTTTGATCTGTGTTGTTGCGTCGCTCATTTTTCATCTCCAGTTGTCCGCGTCGGCGGTGTGTCTATATTTTTGCTGGTCCGCTTGTTCACTTTTTTTGTCCAGAACTGCATATCTCGCGCGCCCATCGCGGCGGCTGATTTGTTGCCCCGTTCCGACATACGGACCACATCCATGTCGATTTCTTCCATGCCCAATTCGGGCTTTTCATAGTCTTCGTCGTTCACTTCGTCGCCCAGAAACTGTTCCGCCAGTGACATGCGGACGCGGCCCCGTTTGACATACATCTCGATCAGGATCGCAATAACAACAAGCGCGACAATACCCAATAGGATGCTTTGCCACAGGGGGAGCGACCAAGGGAGCGACAGGATCATGGTGTTTACTCCGGCACTTTGGTTGTCAGGGCCAGCGCGTGTAAATCGCCAGATGATCCGTCCATCTTACCCTTCAACGACGCATAAACCGCGCGTTGTTGCTGCACACGGTTCTGGCCACGGAAGCTTTCATCCGCCACTTCGGCGGCCCAATGATTGCCGTCGCCAGCAAGGTCCGTGATGGTGATTTTCGCATCCGGAAACGCGGCGCGTATCAGGTCTTCGATTTCGTGGGCTTGCATGGCCATGTGCGTTATTCCTTTTACGACTAGTTACCTAGTATTTAAGTCGGGATTATGAGTCATGCAAGGGGCGAGCGGATATTGGGCGCACCGCAAGACTAGACCACAGATGCTTCAAAGCTGTTGCGGAATGTCTCGGACAACTCCGACAGGGGTGCGGATGCGCCCCCGAAGGTTACGCTATCGCCGCCAAATCGCCCCACCGTCATGATCGGCACACCTGCTGTGCTGGCCGCAATCATCAAGGCCTCGGCCTGATCAAAGTTGCAGGCAATCAAATACCGCGCCTGATCTTCGCCAAACAGGGTCGGGGTGTCGGACGCATCCAGCGTGACGCCAACGCCCGCGGCTTCGGCCATTTCAAAGGCGGCGAGTGCCAGCCCGCCATCCGACAGGTCGGTCACGGATTTGATCATGTCACGGTTGGCGCGGATAAAGACACCGGCGCGCCGCTCGGCCTCTAGGTCCACATGCGGCGCGTCGCCATCTTCACGATTGAACACTTCGGCCAGCAGGGCGGATTGCCCCAGATGCCCTTTCGTTTCGCCAATCAGCAAGGCAACGTGGCCATCGCGGGCGTCACCAGTGATTATATCGTCGATGTGTTCAATCAACCCGACCGCGCCGATGGTGGGGGTGGGTAAAATGCCGGTGCCGTCGGTTTCATTATAGAGCGAAACATTGCCTGACACGATGGGCATATCCAGCGCTGATACGGCTTCGGAAATACCTTTGATCGCGCCGACGAACTGACCCATGATCTCGGGCTTTTCGGGGTTGCCGAAGTTCATATTATCGGTGGTGGCCAGCGGGGTTGCACCCACGGCACACAGATTGCGGTAGGCCTCGGCCACAGCTTGTTTGCCGCCTTCAAACGGGTTTGCCATCACGTAACGCGGCGTGACGTCCGATGTGAACGCCAGTGCTTTGTCGGTGCCATGCACCCGCACCACGCCAGCACCCATGCCGGGCACGATGGCGGAATCCGCCATGACCATGGTGTCGTACTGCTCGTAAACCCATTGTTTTGCGGCGTAGTTGGGCGAGGAAATCAGCCCCCGCAGCCCGTCGATGGGGTCAATTTCGGGCACATCCGCCAGCGGTTCGGCGGGCGGTGTTTCCACCCATGGGCGGTCATATTCCGGTGCATTGCCCGACAGCGCCTTTAGCGGCAGATCGGCCTTTAGCTGATTGCCATGCATGATGATAAAACGATCCTCGGCAATGGTTTCGCCGACAATGGCAAAATCCAGATCCCATTTGTCAAACACCGCCTTGGCTTCGGCCTCAAGTTCGGGTTTCAGCACCATCAACATGCGTTCTTGGGATTCCGACAGCATCATTTCATAGGCCGTCATGTTTTCTTCGCGCGCGGGCACATCATCAAGGTTCAGCTTTACGCCCAACCCCCCCTTGTCGCCCATTTCAACGGCAGAACAGGTCAGGCCAGCCGCACCCATATCCTGAATGGAAATCACCGCCCCCGTGGCCATCAATTCCAGCGTCGCCTCCATCAGGCGCTTTTCGGTGAACGGATCACCCACCTGAACCGTGGGGCGCTTTTCCTCGATGGTATCGTCAAATTCTGCCGATGCCATGGTCGCGCCGCCAACCCCGTCGCGGCCCGTTTTGGCCCCTAGGTAAACTACCGGCATGCCAACGCCGGACGCGGCCGAGTAGAAAATCTTGTCAGTGTCCGCCAGACCCGCGGCAAAAGCATTAACCAGACAATTGCCGTTATAGGCGGAATGAAAACGCACCTCGCCGCCCACAGTGGGGACACCGAAACAGTTGCCGTAACCGCCAACACCTTCAACCACACCATGCACCAGCTGGCGGGTTTTATGGTGGTCGGGTTCGCCGAACGACAGTGAGTTCATCGCCGCAATCGGGCGCGCCCCCATGGTGAACACATCGCGCAGGATGCCGCCAACGCCGGTGGCCGCCCCTTGGTAGGGCTCGATATAAGAGGGGTGATTGTGGCTCTCCATTTTGAACACCACGCATTGGCCGTCGCCAATATCAACGATGCCCGCGTTCTCGCCGGGGCCGCAGATAACTTGCGGGCCTTCAGTCGGCAGGGTGCGCAGCCATTTTTTCGAGGATTTATAGGAGCAATGCTCGTTCCACATGGCAGAAAAGATGCCAAGCTCGGTATAGGTCGGTTCGCGTTCAATGATATCCAGAATGCGCTGGTATTCATCCGCGCTTAGCCCGTGGCTGGCAATCAGATCGTCGGTGATTTTCGGCTCTTGCATTTTGTCCCGTCCCCCGGTGGCAAATGTTGCCTGACCTAATAGGCCAAGGGCGCGGGCAGGGAAAGGGGCAATGGCGGGCATGCGCCGTTCTAAAAGAAAAATGCAGGCGTTATGTCGAAAATTCGCCGTCGCATTCGTCTTTAGGGTATCTTTGACAGATGATCTGCCAAGGAAATACAAACGAACTGGAGAGTATTATGAAATATCTGGCCCTCATTTATTCGGCTGCAGGCGCAGGCCCGCAACCCAACACACCCGAATTCGGGGCGTTGATGGGCGCATATCAGGCAGCAAACCAAACCTATCAGGAGGCAGGGGTCAATTTGGCTGGCGAAGCGTTGCAGCCGGTTGAAACGGCCACATCGATCCGCATCCGCAATGGCAAAACCGAGCTGATGGACGGCCCGTTTGCCGAAACCAAGGAACAGTTGGGCGGGTTTTACATGTTTGAATGCGACACGTTGGATGATGCGATCAAATACGCCAAAATGATCCCGACGGCCCAATACGGCACGGTCGAGGTGCGCCCGATCATGTCATTCGACTAACAATGGTTGCCGCCCCCGATGCTGTTCACACAGCGATTGAGTATACCCTGCGTCAGGACAGGGGGCGGTTGATTGCGGCGCTGGTTGCGGCAATTGGCGACTTCGAGCTGGCCGAGGGGTGTTTGCAGGACGCAATTATCACGGCGCTAAAGGATTGGCCTGTGAACGGCATTCCAAAATCACGCCGCGGCTGGTTGCTGCAAGTGGCGCGGCGTCGGGCACTGGACCGGTTCAGGCGCGCCAAAAACCTTTCCCAAAAGGCCGCGCAAATTGCGGTGCTGGAACAGGCCGAGGTGGATGCGCCTGCCGACACGCATGACATTCCCGACCATCGCTTGCGGCTGATTTTCACCTGTTGCCACCCCGCGCTGGATGAAAAAACCCGTGTGGCACTGACATTGCGCACCTTGGGCGGGTTAACCACGGACGAGGTGGCGCGAGCGTTTCTGGACAAGCCCGCCACTATGGGGCAGCGGCTGGCGCGGGCGCGGGCCAAAATCAGCAAGGCGAGAATTCCGTTTGAAATACCCGATGGCGAGGCGTTGAACGCGCGGCTTGGCTCGGTTCTGGCGGTGATCTATCTGATTTTCAACGAGGGTTATGCGGTAACCGAGGGCGACGCACCGATCCGCATTGATCTGTGCGAAGAGGCGATATTTCTGGCCCGCCTGATGGTGCAGCTATGTCCCGATACACCCGAGGTTGCGGGCCTGCTGGCGCTGATCCTGCTGATCCATTCCCGCCGCGTAGCGCGGTATAATGACGGGGAATATGTGCCGTTGGCCGATCAGGATCGCACCCTGTGGGATCAGGCGCGTATCGGCGAGGGGCAGGCGATACTGGAAGCGGCGCTAAAGCTGGGGCAGGTAGGCCCGTATCAGTTACAGGCGTCCATAGCGGCGCTGCATTGCGAGGCATCGGATGCGGCGGCAACCGATTGGGCGCAGATCGCGGCGTTATACCGGTTGTTGGACCAAATGGAGCCAAGCGCGATTGTCTGGCTGAACTATGCGGTGGCGCTGTCCTATAGCGAAGGGGCGAAACAGGCGCTGGAAGTGTTGGAGCCTGTCACGCAGGATTTGGCAGCTTATCAGCCGTATCACGCGGCGCGGGCCGATATGTTGCGCCGGTCGGGGCGTGAGGGTGAGGCACATGCGGCCTATGAGCGGGCGCTGGAGTTGACCCGAACCGCGAGTGAGCGGGCATTTTTGGCGGCACGGCAAAGCGAACTTGGCGTTTAACCAAAAAAAAGGCCGAGCACAAAGGCTCGGCCGAAGTCCAACAGGGAGGTATGAAACCAGCAAGAATTACTTCGATTGCTGCCTTCATGAGTTTCATTTAGGTAGGGGGGGCAATACATTCAAGAAAAATAATGTAAAAATACCGCAAACCCGCTATGCGGCCAGCGCATACCTTACTTTTCCGCCTCTGCCCGTAGCCTTTTGCGCCGCACGATAATCTCGTCTGTTACGAAGTCCCGAAAGGCGGCGATGCGTTTGGAATGGCGCAATTCTTCGGGGTAGGCGAGGAATACAGGGATGTCGTTTGACTGTAGATCAGGCAGCACCCGCACCAGATTTTTGAAATCCTCGGTCACGTAATCGGGTAAAACCCCGATGCCCAGATCACTGATAACCCCCTGAAGCACGCCGAAATAGTTATTTACCGTTAGCAGGGACCGCACCCCGTAGGTCAGCAGCTGTTGCGCGAAAATGGCGCTGGCGCTGACCTGGGTCGATGTGGTGCTCTGGCAAATCAGCCGGTGCTTTATCAAATCATTGGTCGTGTCGGGCACGCCGTTTTCATCAAGATATTTTTGCGTGGCGTAAAGGCGCATGTTCACAGTCATCAGCCGTTTGCGGATCAGGTCGGCTTGGGATGGCTCCTTCATCCGGATCGCCACATCGGCCTCGCGCATCGGCAGGTCCAGAACTTTTTCTTCCAGCATCAGGTCGATTTTCAGATCGGGGTATTTGTCATACAGATGCGACAGGCGCGGCGCCAGCCAGAGCGAGCCAAAGCCCATTGTGGTGGTGACCCGCAATTCGCCGAATGCTTCGTCCGTGCTGTCACGGATGCGGGCGGTTGCCGCCTCTAGCCGCTGATCCATTGCGCTGGTTGCGTCAAACAGCAATTCACCCTGTTCGGTTAGAATCAGCCCGCGTGCATGGCGGTGGAACAGGGTGGCGTTCAGGTTTTCCTCAAGCGCGCGAATCTGCCGACTGACGGCAGATTGCGACAGATGTAGCGCCTCACCCGCATGGGTCAGGCTGCCCGCATCCGCGACCGCGTGAAATATTCTTAGCTTATCCCAATCCATAATGTTCCAACTATTACCATAAACGCGCAAATACGAAATAGAATTATCAACCGTGCCGTCCCGAAAGGAAAGTGGCTGTTTCAACAAATTTTGACTTGGTAGGTCAAAGTTTATGACCTATTGTCGTGATATACTGCGTGTAAGGGAGAAACCGTACGATGAGTGATCATTCTGTCAGCCTGCATGATCGTTACGATCTGGATAAATCACCTGTTCTGTTGAACGGAACCCAAGCGCTGGTGCGGCTGATGCTGATGCAGCGGGCGCGGGATGCGGCAGCGGGGCTGAATACGGCGGGGTATTGTACCGGTTATCGCGGATCACCCTTGGGGGCGGTCGATATGCAGATGGAGCGGGCGAAGAAGGTTCTGGATGCCTCGCAAATCACATTTCAGGCTGGCATGAACGAAGATCTGGCCGCCACCGCCCTGTGGGGCAGCCAGCAGGCCGAACTGCGTGGCGAGGGCAAATACGATGGCGTGTTTGGTCTGTGGTATGGCAAGGGGCCGGGGGTGGATCGGTCCGGCGACGTGATGCGCCACGCCAATATGGCCGGCACCAGCCCGCATGGCGGTGTGTTGATGGCGATGGGCGATGACCACACCGGCGAAAGTTCGACCACATTGCACCAATCCGACTGGGCGATGGTGGACGCCTATATGCCGATTGTGTCGCCCGCAGGCGTTCAGGAAATTCTGGATTACGGGCTGTATGGCTGGGCGCTGTCACGATTTGCGGGGGTCTGGTGCGGCCTGAAGGTGATGAAGGACACCATCGAGGTGACCAGCGTGGTTGATGGTAGCTCTGAGCGGATGCAGTTCGTCACGCCGGAATTTGTAATGCCCGAGGGTGGGCTGAACATCCGGCTGATCGATACCCCGATAGCCCAAGAGGCACGGACCATAGATTACAAGAGGGTCGCAGCGGAAGCCTTTGCAAAGGCTAATAAAATAGACAAGCGAATCTGGGGTAAATCAGGCGCGAAAATCGGGTTTGTAGCAGCTGGTAAAAACTGGTTGGACCTGACCCATGCGATGGAATTGCTGGGTCTGGATGGGGAGGAAGCCGCCCGCTTGGGCATCACCACCTATAAAATCGGCCAAGTTTGGCCGCTGGATATGGACAGTTTCAAGGATTGGGCCGAGGGGCTGGATCTGATCGTGGTGGTCGAGGAAAAGCGCAAGCTGATCGAGGTGCAGGTCAAGGAAGCGATCTTTGATGATCGCAAGGGGCACCGCGTTTACGGCTGGCGCAAGGGCGAGCATGCCGAGGAATTATTCCCGACCCGCATGGCGCTGGACCCGATTATGATAGCCGAAAAAATCGGCGGCATCCTGATTGAAGAAGGACGCGGCACCGACCGGATCAAGGCGGGGCTGCAATTGCTGGACGAGGCGCGCACGGCTGATAACGCCGAAGAAATCGCCGCCCGCCTGCCGTATTTCTGTTCGGGTTGCCCGCATAATACGTCGACCAAAGTGCCCGAAGGCAGCCGTGCCTACGCGGGCATCGGCTGTCACTATATGGTGCAATGGATGGACCGTTCGACCACCGGATTTACCCAAATGGGCGGCGAGGGGGCGAACTGGGTTGGGGAATCGCTTTTTTCCACCACAGACCACGTTTTCCAGAACATCGGTGATGGCACCTACAACCATTCCGGCATTATGGCGATCCGTTCAGCCGTGGCCGCAGGCACCACGATAACCTACAAGATTCTGTATAATGATGCGGTGGCGATGACTGGTGGCCAGCATAACGAGGGCGATCTGGACGCGGCCCGCATTGCCCGCGAAGTGCAGGCGATGGGGGTGAAACACATCGCCGTGGTCTATGACGAGGCGGAAGATGTGAACAAATCCACGTTCCCCTCGGGGCTGGAGTGGCACCAGCGCGCCGAGCTGATGGATGTTCAGCGTAAATACAGCAAAATCAAAGGTGTATCGGCGATAATTTATGTGCAAACCTGCGCTGCCGAAAAGCGCCGTCGCCGTAAACGCGGGCTGTTTCCGGACCCTGATAAGCGCGTGTTCATCAACACCGATGTATGCGAGGGCTGCGGCGATTGCGGCGTGCAATCCAACTGTGTGTCGATTGTTCCGGTTGAAACCGAGCTGGGCCGTAAGCGGGCGATTGACCAGTCCAGTTGCAACAAGGATTTTTCCTGCGTCAACGGGTTCTGCCCCTCGTTTGTGACGCTGCACGGGGCCACGGTGAAAAAAGCCGCGACGGCGAAAATCGATCTGCCGGACCTGCCCACACCAACGCTGCCCACGATCAACGGCACCCATAATGTGGTGATCACCGGCGTTGGCGGGACCGGTGTTGTCACCATTGGCGCGATTCTGGCGCAGGCTGCCCACATTGACGGTAAAGGGGCTGGCATGATGGAAATGGCCGGATTGGCGCAAAAAGGTGGTGCGGTGCATATCCATTTGCGTCTTGCCAACCGGCCTGAAGATATCAGCGCCATTCGGGTGGCATTGGGCGAGGCGGACGCGGTTCTGGGCGGTGATCTGGTCACCACTGCGGGTGCTAAAACCATCGGCCTGATGAAAACGGGGCGCACGGGGGCCGTGGTGAACAGCCACGAGATTATCACCGGCGATTTCACCCGTGACACCGAATTCAAACTGCCGTTTGACCGGCTGACGCTGCAACTTGAGGCGCGACTGGCCGGAAACCTGACTGAATTCGATGCCTCGGAACTGGCCCGTGCTCTGCTGGGTGACAGCATCTTTTCCAACATGATGATCGTTGGGGCGGCGTGGCAGCGTGGCCTGTTACCGCTAAGCTATGAGGCGATCATGGCGGCGATTGAATTGAACAAAGCGGCCGTTGAGGGCAATAAACGCGCCTTTGAAATTGGCCGTTGGGCGGTAGAGCACCGGCAAGATGCGGCCAAAGCCGTGCAGCCTGTGGTGGTTGATAAACCAAAAACGCTGGAGGAACGCATCGCGTATCGTGCTGATTGCCTTATGGAATATCAAAACGAGGCGCTAAAGCAGCGTTATCTGGAACTGGTGAACAAGGCTGATGATCCGCGCCTGAAACAGGCCGTCGCCAAGGGTTATCACAAATTACTGGCCTATAAGGACGAATACGAGGTGGCCCGCCTGATGCTGGACACCGAGGCCAAAGCGCGCGCCGAATTTGACGGTGATTTCAAAATGCGGTTCCATTTGTCGCCGCCGATGTTGCCGGGCAAAGACGCCAACGGGCGCCCGAAAAAACGCGAGTTTGGCGGCTGGATTATGCCGGTTTACCGATCGTTGGCCCGCTTGAAGGGGCTGCGGGGCACCGCGTTCGACCCATTCGGGCGGTTTGCCGAGCGCAAAATGGAACGCGCGTTGATTGCACAATACGAGGCAGACATGGGCGAGATTTTGACCAAGGTGACGCCGGAAACACTGGAAGCCGCGGTTGCGTTGGCCGAATTGCCGTTAAGCATTCGTGGGTTTGGTCCAGTAAAACAGGTCAATGAAGCGGTAGCCTCCAAGCGACGCGAGGCATTGCTGGCAGATTTTCGCAACCCCGCACCAACGGCTGTGCGTGCCGCAGAATAAGGGCCGAATAAGGCATGGATTTTCACCTGAAACCTGCGTATTGCACGGATAGGATTTCACGCGAGTAACGAGGCTGACATGGCTGTAGGCATCTTTGATTCAGGATTGGGCGGGTTGACGGTGCTGGACGCGGTCAGCAAACGCCTGCCCGATGTGCCGTTTGTCTACTTTGGCGACAATGCACATGCGCCTTACGGGGTGCGCGATGCGGATGATGTTTTCAACCTGACCAAGGCGGCGGTTGAACGTCTGTGGGACGCGGGATGCGATCTGGTGATCCTTGCCTGCAATACCGCAAGTGCCGCCGCCCTGCGCCGGATGCAAGAAGAGGGCATGCCGCAGGGCAAACGGGTTCTGGGTGTGTTCGTGCCATTGATTGAGGCGCTGACCGAGCGTGATTGGGGCGATAATTCCCCACCGCGCGAGGTGGATGTGAAACACGTCGCCTTGTTCGCCACGCCTGCTACAGTTTCCAGCCGCGCGTTCCAGCGTGAACTGGCATTTCGCGCCATTGGTGTCGATGTCGAGGCCCAAGCCTGTGGTGGTGTGGTCGACGCGATCGAGGAGGGCGACGAGATTTTGGCCGAAGCGCTGGTGCGCAGCCATGTCGAGGCGTTGAAACGTAAAATGCCTGCACCCGAAGCCGCCATTCTGGGCTGCACCCATTACCCGTTGATGGAGCAGCATTTTCAGGCAGCATTGGGTGCGGATGTGAAGGTTTACTCGCAGGCCAATCTGGTGGCACAAAGCCTTGCCAACTATCTGGAGCGCCACCCGAATATGCTGGGCGAGGGGACAGAATCGATGTTTCTGACCACGGGCGATCCGCGCAAGGTATCGGATAAGGCCACGCAGTTCCTGCGACGAAAGATCACCTTTGTCGCTGCGTGATTGCAGCCCGTCCAAACACCCCTTATATCCAGTTATGAAACGAGAGGTCGAACCATGACCCATAAAATCGCCATCCTTGGTGCCAGCGGCTATACCGGTGCCGAACTGGTGCGCCTGATTGCCGGCCACCCTGAAATGGAAATCGTGGCCCTGTCGGGTGAACGCAAAGCGGGGCTGGCTTACAGCGCCGTGTTTCCGCATCTGCGCCATCTTGACCTGCCTGATCTGGTGAAAATCGATACGATTGATTTTAGCAATGTTGATCTGGCATTTTGTGCCTTACCGCATGCCACATCGCAAGCGGTGATCCGTGAATTGCCGTCGGATTTGAAAATTGTCGATCTGTCGGCTGATTTTCGGCTGCGTGATCTGGATGAATACGAAAAATGGTATGGCAAACCGCATGGTGCGCCGCATCTACAGCCCGAGGCGGTGTATGGCCTGACCGAATTTTATCGTGACGAAATTCGTAATGCCCGTCTGGTGGCGGGTACCGGCTGTAACGCCGCAACCGGCCAATATGCGCTGAACCCGTTGATGTCCGGCGGGTTGATTGATCTGGACGATATTTTGATCGACCTGAAGGCAGCCGTGTCGGGGGCAGGGCGGGCGCTAAAGGAAAATCTGCTGCACGCTGAATTGTCCGAGGGGTATCACGCCTATGCTGTTGGCGGCACGCATCGGCATCTGGCGGAATTTGATCAGGAATTCTCGCGCCTAGCAGGGCGGCCCATACAGGTGCAGTTCACCCCGCATTTGATCCCCGCTAACCGCGGGATTCTCGCTACGGTCTATGTCAAAGGCGACGCGGCAAAGGTCCACGCGACCCTTGCTGCGGCCTATGAAAACGAACCATTCATCATCACCTTGCCATTCGGCGAGGCCCCCTCGACCCGCCATGTGCGTGGGTCGAACTATTGCCATATCGGTGTGGTCGCTGACCGCATTGATGGGCGCACGATCATCATCGCAGCCTTGGATAACCTGACCAAAGGGTCATCCGGCCAAGCGCTGCAAAACGCAAATCTAATGTTGGGAGAGGATGAAACAGCGGGCCTGATGGCCGCGCCTGTTTTTCCGTAAAGTAGCTCATGAAGGGTCTAAAGAAAAAACGCCGTATCCAGATAATCATCGTCGCATTTGTGGCGCTGACGCTGTCCACGGGTCTAATCTGGTATGCGTCTCAAGACGCGTTCCAATATTTCAAAAGCCCTAGCGAGATTGTCGCGGAAATTCCGCCCGCCGACCAGATTTTACGCGTTGGCGGTTTGGTTGAAGTCGGGTCACTTATGCGCGGTCAGGGTGAGGTCATCACCTTTAACATCACCGATGGCGGGGCCACGATCAAGGCCAGATATAACGGGATTCTGCCGGATTTGTTCAAAGAGGGTCAAGGCACTGTTGCCACGGGAAGCTACATCGAAGGTGTGTTCCAAGCTACTGATATTCTTGCGAAACACGATGAGAACTACATGCCAAAAGAGGTCGTGGATGCCTTGAAAGAGCAGGGTTATTACCAAGACCCCGATGCTGCCGAGAGCGGTAGCTAAAGGTTAAATTAACCAAATCTATACCATCCTCGCAACACAAATTGCGGGGATGTTATGCAAACGGTTCATCAAATTGCCACTGAAATTGTCGCCCGCGAGGGTGGCTATGTTAATGATCCGGATGATCCGGGCGGGGCCACCAAATACGGGGTGACCATTCACACCATGCGCCGGTTGGGTCTGGATTTAACCCGTGACGGGCGGATCAGTGTGGCGGATGTGAAGGCGTTAAGCCGTGCGCAGGCCGTGGACATTTTCATCACCCATTATTTCGAGCGCCCAAAGGTGGTGAACCTGCCCGAAACGCTACATGCCACTGTTTTTGATATGTATGTCAACGCAGGTGCCAACGCGGTGCGGATATTACAACGGTTGTTGGTCGAAATGGGCAATGTGGTGGGGGTGGATGGCGGTATCGGGCCGCAAACCGTTGCCGCAACACAAACGGCCTATGCGACGGCGCCCGACCATTTGGCCGATGCATACGGCATTGCGCGGCGCAATTATTACTATGCTTTGGCCGATGCCCGCCCTGCCAGCCGAAAATACGCCCGCAGGCGCGATGGTGGCAAAGGCGGCTGGATCAGTCGGGCCGAACAATTTATCACGCCAAGGTTTCATCTGACGGATGCTGAACACCGCAGGAGGGTGGCAAAATGGGCTTGATCGAAAGGGTATTCACGCTGATTTTCGGTGGCGGGCGCAATGTGCTGGCCGAGACCGCCGAGGTGTTTCGCGAAAACGCCGAGGCAGGGGCGGTGCGCACGATCGCCCTGCAAACACAGGCGCTAACCCAGCACGGGGCAGAATTTTCCCATCCGCAAAAGGGCGGGTTTGACCGGTTTATGGACGGCATAAACCGTTTGCCGCGCCCGATGTTGGCGTTTGGCACGCTGGGTCTGTTTGTCACCGCGATGGTGGACCCGATCTGGTTCGCCTCGCGCATGCAAGGGCTGGTGCTGGTGCCCGAACCGCTGTGGTGGTTGCTGGGCGCGATCGTGTCGTTCTATTTTGGCGCGCGGCATCAATTCAAGGGGCAGGAATTCCAGAGATCAATCGCCCAAACCATGGCGCTGGTGCCGCAGGTGGTGGAAAACATCCGCGCGCTGAACGCGCTTAGCCCCAAGGTGGCGAGCTATAATATGGGCGATTTGGTGACCAAACCGAACGACAACGCGGCCTTAACGGAATGGTGGATGGGCAGTCGCTGACGGGGCGCAGGCCACGCGCAGATCGGCCCAGACCGGCAAATGATCCGAGGCGCGTTTGGCAAGCGGGGTCTGGATAACCCCCGCCGTTTTCAGATGCACATCGGGGCTGATCGCGATGCGATCCAGCGGGGCGACGGGGCGGGCGGCATGATACGACAGGCCGGGGGCATGGACGGTGAACTGCGCCTTTAAAGGCTCCATCCCGCGCCCGCGCGACCATTCATTGAAATCGCCAGTGATCACGGTGGGCATGTCAGGCATATAGGCCAACGCAGCAAGGATTGCTGCCATCTGCTCCAGCCGGTAACGCCGGATCAAACCCAGATGCACCGCCACCAGCCGCAAGGGTCCGATGCTGGCAATCACGGCACCACGCGGCTCCAACCCCGGCAGGGTCAGACGTTGAATGGCACTCACTTCCAAACCATCCCGCACCAGTATCGCATTGCCATGCCAGCCCAGCGACACACCGGTTTCATCCAGATCAATCGGGGTGAAATCGCTGTAGGATTTTACCATCTCGCGGGGCAGGGCGGCGGGCCGTTTGCCCATGCGCCGATCTGCCTCTTGCAGTGCAATGATGTCAGCACCGATGCTGTTGATCACCTCAAGGCTGCGCGACGGGGTGCGGCGACGGTCCAGACCGACGCATTTGCGCAAATTATACGAGGCGATGCGAAGGGTGTGTTGCATGTTTGATATATAACCCTGATCTAAAGCAAAACCAATCCAATGGATCCAATAATTCATCACCCCGCCCGAGGCAGCGTTTGCGCAGCATAACGTGCATCAGACGGGGTGATGAATGCGATTAGATTGGTTTTGTTCTAAAGCAATTGAATAGCGGGCAAAGCATCGCTATTTCATAGGTATGAAACTTGGTGGGCAAAGCTATGTGGTTTACCTGATCTGGGCCGTTCTTGTGGTCGAGCTGGGGGTGTCTCTGTTTAACGGGCGATACTCACTGGCCTTCATCGCACTGGTCACTCTGTCGCTATCCCTTGCCCCCGTGATATTCGCCGACCGCTTCCATATCCGCCTGCCAGTGCATTTCTTTGCCGGTGTGGTGTTGTTTATATTCGGCACGGTTTATCTAGGCGAAGCGTTTGATTTTTATGAAAAATACTGGTGGTGGGATATTTTGCTGCATGGCGGATCAGCGATGGGGTTTGGCCTGATCGGGTTCATCTTTGTGTTTATATTGTTCGAGGGCGACCGTTACGCCGCCCCGCACTGGGCGCTGGCGTTCATGGCGTTTTGCATCGCCATCACCAATGGCGTGGTCTGGGAGGTGTTTGAATTTGCGATGGATCAGATGTTCGGGCTGACCATGCAGAAATCCGGCCTGATGGATACGATGTGGGATTTGATTGTCGATATTGTCGGGGCCGCAATCGGAGCTGCGGCGGGGTTCGGGTATCTGAAGGGGCGAGAGCACAGCGGGCTACCGGGGATGATTGGCGAGTTTGTGGCCAAGAATCGGCGGTTGTTTCGGCGAAAGAAGCGTTAGGTGCGATCCACCTGCAGCACAATTTTACCGATGTGGGTTTTCTTTCCGAACGAGGCTTGGGCCTCTGCGATCTGCTGGATCGGGTAGGTTTCGGCGATCAAAGGCACAATGCGGCCGTCGTTGATATGTGTCACGAGATTGGCAAAAACGTCAGGTTCAAGCACGGTGCAGCCAAAGAAGCTCAGGTCTTTCAGATACAGCGTACGGATATCCAGTTCGACCAGCGGCCCGCCAATAGCACCGGAAACGCCGTAGCGACCATGGGGTCGTAACACCTCCAGCAACCCGCCCCATTGCGGCCCGCCAACCAGATCAATCACCACATCGACGCTGTTTTGGCCCAGGGTTTCGGCATAATCGTCGCCCCGCAGGATGACCTTGTCAGCGCCGATGCCGCGCAAATCGTCTGCTTTGGTTGGGCTGGTGACGGCGATCACATATGCGCCGCGCGCCTTGGCCAACTGGATCGCGGCCGACCCGACGCCGCCCGATGCGCCGGTGATCAGCACCACTTCGTAATCTCTGGCACCTGTCCGTGTCAGCATGTTCTCGGCGGTGGAATAGGAGCATGGAAAGGACGCAAGCTCCAGACTGGAGAGCGGGGATTCGACGGGGTAGGCGTGTCTGGCGGCCACGGTGGCATAATCGGCAAATCCGCCATCGCATTCCGATCCGAAATACCACGGGGTTTCCAGTAGGTGGCCACGGGATTCGCGGATGCAGGGCTCGATCAGCACGCGCTCGCCAATGCGGGTGCGCTCAACACCGTCCCCGACCTCGACAATCGCGCCACACACATCCGCGCCCTGTATGCGTGGAAAGTGCAGCGCCTGCCCGGACCAGCTGGCGTCCCCGCTGTCTTGGTCTCCCTTGGAATACCATGCGGTGCGGGTGTTGATATCTGTGTTGTTAACGCCTGCCGCAGCAACACGGATCAAAACCTCGCCGTCATGCGGATGTGGCACCGGCAAATCATCCCGATACTGCAGCATTTCCGGCCCGCCGTGGCCCAACAGAACCACACCGCACATTGTTTTTGGAATTTTGCCCATTGGATGATCCCTGAATAACCGCATGTAAACTGAAGGCTGAAACCTGATCCGTGTCTATCAAACTTCGACATCATGTTGGGGCATTGCGACATTCTGAACAGGCCCTAAGTCCCGCAAAATGTCTGTGTGACCTCTTCGTCCTCGGTTGGCGGACGCTTCAGATCATCGTATTCGGACACATCTTCAAACGGTCTCGCCAGCGCTGCGTTCAGCCGTTCAAACGGTGCATAATCACCCGCCACGGCGGCCTGTATCATCTCCTCAACCCGATGGTTGCGCGGGATTAGCGCAGGAGAGCTGGCCCGGATCAGGGATTGTTGCTCACCCTCAGTGGTGCCCTCATGTACCAACCGCGCCTGCCAGCGGGTGTTCCAGTCGTCAAATACAGTGGGATCAGTGAACTGGTCGCGGGCGTTCCCGTCAGCCAAGGCGCGGAAGGTGTTGGTGTAGTCGGCCTGCTGCGCCGCCATCCGTTCCAGCAGGTCGTTGATCAGCGCCTCGTCGCCGTTTTGCGCCTGCGTTAGCCCCAGCTTGGCGCGAAACTCGGTCAGCCACGCGGCGCGATACAGATCGGCAAACCCGTGCAGCACCTCGGTTGCTTCCTTCACCGAGGCATCCGTGTCCTTGCCCATCAACGGGATCAGACTGGTGGCCAGTTGTGCCAGATTCCAGATGATAATTTCGGATTGTTTGTTGAACGCATAGCGCCCCATCCGGTCAATTGAGGAATAAACGCGGGCGGGGTGGTAGGTATCCATGAACGCGCATGGGCCGTAATCAATGGTGATGCCGCCAACGTGGGTGTTGTCGGTGTTCATCACCCCATGGATAAACCCAACGCCCACCCAGCGGGCAATCAGGCTGGCCTGACGGCGGACCACGGCGGCAAACAGGGCCATTGGGCCGTCGGAATCTGGATAATGACGGGCAATGGTGTAATCGGTCAGGACCTGCAACGGGTCCAGATCACGGCGGGCGGCGAAAAACTGAAAGGTGCCAACGCGGATGTGGCTGGTGGCGACGCGGGTCAGGATGGCGCCTGGCAGCAGCTCCTCGCGCATCACATCCTGCCCTGTGGTCACAGCGGCCAAGGCGCGAGTTGTAGGGATGCCCAACGCCGCCATTGCCTCGCTCACCACATATTCGCGCAACACAGGGCCAAGCCACGCCCGCCCGTCACCGCCGCGCGAATAGGGGGTGCGGCCTGATCCCTTTAGCTGGATGTCCTGCCGGATACCGTTTGCATCAACTACCTCGCCCAGCAGCATCGCACGACCATCGCCCAACTGAGGCGAGAAGCCGCCAAACTGATGACCTGCGTAGACCTGCGCCAACGGTTCCGCCCCTTCTGGCGTGGCGCTGCCAGATAACACGGCCACACCTGCGGGAGATTGCAACTGCGCAATATCCAGCCCCAATCCAGTCACAAGTGCTTCGTTCAACGCGACCAGTTTCGGCGCACTAACAGGGCTGGGGCTGATGCGGGTGTAAAACGGTGCGGGCAGGCGGGCGTAGCTGTTGTCAAAGGGGAAGGTCACAGACATAACGCTAAAACACCCGCGTCATCAGGTGGTATTTCTCGCGGGCCTCGAACCCCAGACGGGAATACAGCCGCTTGGCCTTGGCATTGTCCCGCGCCACTTCAAGATGCAGTGCCTTGACGCCATAATCGGCCAGTGCGGGCATCAGGGCGCGCAACACCTCGCCCCCCATCCCGCGGCCGCGCACGTTTTCGCGGATGTAGAATTCATCAATGAACCCGTCAATGCCGCCCATTTCCACCGAATAGCCAAAGGACACAACAATATAGCCCACCGGCCCTTTGCGTGGCCCAACCAGATAGGCCGCCCCGTGTGGCGAGCCCTCTAACAGAGGCAAGAGGGCCGCCGCCCGCGCCTCGTTGCTTTGCTCGATCCCCTCATGGGCATGAAACGCAGCCACCAGCTTTTGCAAACGGGAAAGATCATCGGGTTTGGCCAGATGCAAGGCGGCGCTCATCGGCAAACCTGCAAGGGGAAAGGGTGAGTCATATCAGGCATGCGTCCTTTATTTAACGATTTTAGTGGCGGGAAAAACACCAGTGTAGGTTCCTTTAATGCGTTTGCCGACCACATATTCCCCCGTCGGGAGGATTTCATCGCCTGCGTCGCTTAACCTGATCCGTATCAGATCAACATCAAAAGAAAAACTGACATCCCGACTGTCAGTGATCATAAACCCGCTCAATTTATCGGCCCCGCATTTATTTACCGTCTGAAAACTGGCGTATGGGTAACGTTAAACGAGCATCAGTAATCGCCTGATATATACTGGTATTCAAGCGCGAATGCAGGGAATTTTCCGCTGTAATGGCCTTGTATTTTGATGTGGGGGGCATCAAAGACGGGTTTGTATTGCTCCCAGTCTACGAGGATCAGATCTGCTTTGATGTCAAAACTGATTTCTCCATTGTCATCAAAAACAAGATTGGCTATCTGGATTTTCTCGCGGCTCCGTTCAGGCGGGTAGGTCACAAACGGATATGCCCAGTTTTTATTAACCAGAATGACACGCGCAGGGGTTAGGGTGCCTGTTTCAGGGTCCTGGTCAAACTCCACCGATAGAATGGGCGGTACCACTTGCCCGTTTGCATCCAGATCAGCGGAAGACTGGACCATATATGTCTTAACGATACGCCGCGTTTCATCTGCATAACCCGTGAAATGAAGATCGCTATATTCAGTTTCTTCGGAGACCGCTGAAATCAACTCCAACGGCTCCCCATTCACTTCAGCGCTGAATTTTCCGACCTCTTCATACCCCTCGGGCATATCAAAGGCCCACGCGGGCAGGACGGAACACAGTGCTGCTGCGCAGGTTGCCAGCAAGCGCAAGATTATTCCTCGATCTCGCTGGCGGGCATTTTGCCGCTAAAGCGGCCCTCGATGTGCGCCCCTTGGGCACCTGCAATCGACTCCTCGCTTTGGGTTGTGATGCGCACCAGATCGGCGGAGAAATCGAAACTGATGCTGCCATCCGCGCCCATCTCGAAATTATCCAGTCTCTTTTGACCAAGCGAGCCATCCGCCGACAGGTTGGTTTCATAGGATTCATCATATACCTGAATAAACAGCAGGCTCATCGGGCCACCGGTAATGCCGCTTTGCAATGACATGCTAATGATCGGGAACCCCGGTTCGCCATCTTTGATCTCTGCAAACCCGTCAATCAGCAACAGTTTAACGCCAACTGGCGACATTTGGCGAATGCTGCTGTGATCATTTGTAATGTCAAAAACGCTGATGAACTCGATGCTTTCGCCATTCAATTCGGTAGTGAATTTGCCGATCTCTTCGATGTCATCTTTGCAGGCGGACAGGGCCAGAATGGAAGCTGCAATCAGGGCTGGAATAAAACGCATGATATATCCTTTGGTTGCTGAATTGACCAAAGCGTAACAGGCACGGGGCGGGGTGGCGATACCGGAATTCCTGACCTAGGATTACAACCGTGCCAGTCTATTTGTCAGAAGGTCAAAGAACCCGTCCGCGTCCACGCTGCCGATGAATGTGGAGTTCGGCGCGCGATCCGTCACGTCCCACCAGTCGGCCACGGTCATGCCGCGGGTCAGGGTTGATCCGGTCTCGATTTCCACATTCACATGGCGGCCTTTGAACAGATCGGGCTGGATCAGATAGGCAGTGACGCAGGGGTCATGCAGCGGCGCACCTTCAGAGCCGTATTTTTCCTTGTCGAACCGCTCAAAGAACTCGGTCATTTTGGCGACGGCCTCGCCGACGGGGGTGCCGATGTTGCGGAATGCGTCGTTGCGTTCTTTGGTGACCAGCACCTTATGGGTCACGTCCAGCGGCATCACCACGATATGTGCGTCGGATTTGAACACAATATCAGCAGCTTCTGGGTCGACGTAGATGTTGAACTCGGCGGCAGGTGTGATGTTGCCCACTTCGAAATAGGCCCCACCCATCAGGATGATTTCCTGCACACGTTCGGCAATGTCGGGGGCTTTTTGGAAGGCCGTGGCGATGTTGGTCAGAGGCCCGAGCGGACACAGGGTTATCGTGCCCGCAGGTTCGGTGCGTAGGGTGTCGATGATGTAGTCAACGGCGTGGCCTTCAGTCAGCTGCATCTGTGGGTCCGGCAGGTTCGGGCCATCAAGGCCGGTTTTTCCGTGCACATGTTCGGCGGTGACCAGCGTGTGGGCCAGCGGGCGGTCGCAGCCAGCGTAAACGGGGATATCTGTTTTGCCAGCCAATTCGCAAATGATACGGGCGTTTTTATGGGTCAGGGGTAGGGGGACGTTGCCTGCAACGGCAGTGATGCCGATCACCTCCATGTCCTCGGGGCTGGCCAGCGCCAGCAGGATGGCAACCGCGTCGTCTTGGCCGGGGTCTGTGTCGATGATGATTTTGCGCGGTGTTGTCATTTGGTGTTCCCTTTGCTGAAGGGGCACCATGCCTGTGCAGGTAGTGGCTGTCCAGCCAAATGAGGTGTTGTGCCGCGCTACGCGCGTCACCCCGAGCGCTGCCCCCTGACGGGGACAGCGCGGATGCCTGCGTAAGCGGCTATTTCTAGAGATTTGTGTTTAACCAAAGTAGAGGATCAGAACTCGCCCACTCTTGGGGAGGGTTCTGATTCCGGCTAATGCAAATTGCGTTTAGGGCAAGAAGAAGGGGGTGTTAGCCGTCGAAATCAACCACTTCGATCATCTTCAGGGCCGCGCCGCGCAGTTTGGCGATCTCCATCAGGTTGACGTTATCGGCGGTGAAGCTGCCCCAGCTTTGCACCAGTTCGCTAGGCGATGTGCCGGGGGCGATGGGGTATTCATAGTTCTGCTCAGCGTAGATAGTCTGGGCTTCGGGGGATGCGAGGAATTCCATTAGTTTGATGGCGTCATCACGGTGCGGCGCGTATTTGGTCAACGCCATGCCCGAGACATTCACATGGGTGCCGCCGCCTTCAAAGATCGGGAACACCACATTGACGCTGTCGGCCCATGCGATCTGATCGGGGTCATTGACCATCTTGCCCATGTAATAGGTGTTGCCCAGTGCGATGTCGCACTCACCTGCCCAGACTGCCTTGACTTGTGCGCGGTCATTGCCTTGGGGGGTGCGGGCCAGATTGGCTTTGACGCCTTCCAGCCAGACCTTCGCGCCATCCTCGCCCATGTGGTGGATGGCGGCAGATACCAGCGCAACTGTATAGGCGTGGGTACCGGAACGGGTGCAGATCCGGCCCTTCCATTTTGGGTCGGCCAACTCATTATAGGTGGCGGGCGCGTCAGCGGCGCGATCCTTGGAGGCGAACAGCACGCGGGCGCGAGTGGTAAGGCCGAACCATTCGCCAGCCGGATCACGCAGATCGGCGGGGATGTTGGCGGTCAGGATGTCGGATGTGACGGACTGGGTGTGACCGGCCTCGACCACACCATTCAGGCGGGCAATATCAACGGTGAAAATCAGGTCGGCCGGTGTGCGGTCGCCTTCGGCGTCCAGTTTCTCGATCATGCCTTTTTTCAGGAAGGCGACGTTGACTGTGATGCCTGTGGCCTCGGTGAATTTGTCCATCAGGGGCTGGATCAATTCGGGCTGACGGTATGAATAGACGTTGACCTCTTGGGCCAAAGCGGGGGCGGCAACGGCGATAGCTGCGGTTGCGAAAAGGGTGGCGCGGAATTTGGTTAGCATGTGTTTGCTCCTGTTGGTTTCTGCCCACGCTTAAACCTGACTAAAATAGTCAGGTCAATACTTGATTAAAAAAGTAAGGTAACTTTTTTGCCTGCGGCGCGGATATTTATAGAACGAAAATGGGGGAGGTTATTCTTCGGTTTTAACCACGTCCCACAGGGCGTCCATCTCGACCAAGCTGGATTGTGACGGGGTTTTGCCCAATTTGGCCAGCTTGGCTTCGACGGCTTCAAAGCGGCGGGTGAATTTGGCGTTGGCGGCGCGCAAGGCGGATTCGGGATCAAGGTTCAGGTGGCGGCCAAGGTTGGCCATAACGAACAGCAGATCACCAAACTCTTCCTCAACCTCGGTTTGGGTCAGGGTATCACGGGCTTCGACCAACTCGCGGGATTCCTCATTGATCTTGTCCAGCACCTGATCGGTCGATGGCCAGTCAAACCCGACCCGTGCGGCGCGTTTTTGCAGCTTTAACGCCCGCAGCAGGGATGGCAGGCCGATGGCGACCCCGTCCAGCGTGCCGCGCTCGGACTTGCTGGCGCGTTCCGCCGCCTTGATCGCCTCCCAATCCGCAGTCTGTTGTTCGGCTGATTTATCGCGGCTTTCGTTGCCAAACACATGCGGATGCCGCGCCACCATTTTGTCAGCAATCGCGCGGGTGACGGTTTCAAAGGTGAAATGCCCAGATTCCTCGCCCATCGCGGTGTGATATACGGTTTGTAGCAGCAGATCGCCCAGTTCGCCCTCCAGATCGGCCATATCACCACGCTCGATCGCGTCGGCCACCTCGTAGGCCTCTTCAATCGTGTAGGGTGCGATACTGGCGAAATCCTGTTCAATGTCCCACGGGCACCCCGTTTCAGGATCACGCAGGCGGCGCATAATTTCCAGCAGGCGCGGCATGCCGCCATTCGGGTCATTTATCAGGTCATTATCATTGATCATTGCGCTATCGCCAAATCTGGGGAAGGGTGGCGTTAGTTACACACCATGTCAGGTCAGGAGTCCACAATGCCCATCGTCAACCGTATCGCCGATTTTGCCAAGGATATGCAGGGCTGGCGGCGCCATTTGCACCAGCATCCCGAACTTGGCTTTGAATGTCATGAAACGGCGGCGTTTGTGGCTGAACGGCTACGCGAATTCGGGGTGGATGAAATCCATGCGGGAATTGCGACCACGGGGATTGTGGCGATTATCAACGGGCAAGGGGGTGGGCCGACGATTGGTTTGCGGGCGGACATGGACGCGCTGCCGATGCCCGAGGAAACCGGGCTGGAGTATGCCTCGGTTCATGATGGCAAGATGCACGCTTGCGGCCATGACGGCCACACCACCATGCTGTTGGGCGCAGCGCGTTATCTGGCGGAAACGCGCAATTTTTCCGGCCGTGTGGCGCTGATTTTCCAACCCGCCGAGGAAGATGGCGGTGGCGGTGAGGTGATGTGTGACGAAGGGATTATGGATACCTTTGATATTGGCGAGGTTTACGCGCTGCACAATATCCCTGATCTGCCTATGGGCACTTTTTCCACCACACTGGGGCCAATCATGGCTGCGGCGGATGATTTCAAGATTAATATCAAGGGGTTGGGCGGACATGGTGCCTATCCACAAGAAACCCGTGATCCGGTGGTGGCGGTGATTGCGCTGGCCAGCGCGTTTCAGACCATCGTCAGCCGCAACCATGACACACGCAAAATGATGGTGGTGTCGGTGACGCAAATTCATACCGGAAGTGCGAGCAATGTTATCCCCGAGGTTGCCGTGATGGGCGGCACGGTGCGCACCTTTGATAAGGACGTAAAGGATATGGCCAAGCGGCGGATAAGCGAGATTTGCCGCGGGATTGCCGAAACTTACGATGTCGAGGTGGAACTGACGTATAACGATGGTTATCCGCCCACCATTAACGATGCCGACAAGGTGGCGCTGGCCGCTGCCGTGGCCACCGAGGTGTCCGGCGTGGACAATGTGGTGGCCGATCAGGACAGCGAAATGGGGGCCGAGGATTTTTCCTATATGTTGGAAAAACGCCCTGGTGCCTATCTGTTTCTGGGTCAGGGCGACGGGCCGGGGGTGCACAACACCGGCTATGATTTCAATGACGAGATTTCGCCCATTGGCGCTTCATTCTTCGCCCGCATGGTTGAAACGCGGCAACCGGTAAAGGGGTAGGATATGGCGCTGGAGGATGCAAAATCGCAGGCCGACACGGCCATTACGCGTGAGGGCCACAAGGGGCTGTCGAATGAAAACACCTTTGGCGGTATCACCTCGTTTTTGCGCCGGACCTATACCAAGGATCTAACTGGCGTTGATCTGGCCGTCACCGGCGTTCCGTTTGACCAAGCGGTGACCAACCGGCCCGGCACGCGGCTGGGGCCAAGGGCGATCCGCGAGGCAAGCGCCTTGCAAGCGCCCGATGCGCCCTATGGTTGGGATATCGACCCGATGAGCGAGATGAACGTGGTGGATTACGGTGATCTGGCGTTTGATTATGCCAATATTCCGGCCTTTCCTGCGGCCTTGACCGCGCATATCACCGGAATACTGGATGCGGGCGCGGCCTCGCTTTGTCTTGGGGGGGATCACTATATTTCTTTCCCGATATTAAGGGCTTACGCGGCGAAGTTCGGGCCTATATCGCTGCTGCAATTCGATGCGCATACCGATACATGGGCCGATGATGACATGAGCCGCGTTGATCATGGTACGATGTTTTATAAGGCGGTGAAGGAAGGGCTGGTTGATCCGGCGCGCAGCGTTCAGGTCGGTATCCGCACCACCAACGAGGACACATTGGGTGTGAATATCATTGATGCGCGCGAGGTGCATTTGATTGGGCCAGAGGCCACCGCGAAGAAGATCAAAGCGATCCTTGGCGATCATCAAACCTACCTGACCTTTGATATTGATTGCCTTGATCCGGCCTATGCGCCCGGCACTGGCACGCCGGTCTGGGGCGGGCTGACATCGGCGCAGGCCTCAATCATTCTGCGTGATCTGGCGGGGATCAATATGGTTGGCGGTGACGTGGTCGAGGTGTCGCCGCCCTATGATACCACAGGGGCCACAGCGATTGCGGGGGCGCATGTGGCCACGGAATTGATGTGCATCTGGGCCTGGAACAAACGGGCGAACATGAGGGCACGCAAAGGAGGGACGTGATGACAAACCAACCGATTGGCGGTAACGCGCTGGCGCGGTTTTCGGGGCCGGGGACGTTTATGCGTCTGCCAACTGCCGAGAGCGCCGAGGGGCTGGATGTGGCCATCATTGGGGTGCCGATGGATCACGGCACCAGTTGGCGGTCCGGCACGCGGTTTGGCCCGAAGGAAATACGCTCCCAAAGTGCGATGATCCGGCCCTATAACATCCAGACGGGGGTAGCCCCGTTTGACAGTCTGAACTGTGCCGATCTGGGTGATGTTCCGATCAACACGTTCAATCTAAACGCAACTATTGACATTATATCAAAACATTACGATGAAATCCTAAAGCACGATGTGGTGCCGATGACGTTAGGAGGCGACCACACGCTGACCCTGCCGATCCTGCGGGCGATTGCCAAGAAACACGGCCCCGTCGGGCTGGTCCATATTGATGCCCATGCCGATGTATCGGACACCATGTTTGGCGAGCGCGAGGTGCACGGCACTGTGTTTCGCCGCGCCTACGAGGAGGGTCTGCTTGACCCGAGCCGTGTGTGGCAAGTGGGCCTGCGCGGCACCGGGTATAGTGCCGAAGACTTTGATGACCCGCTGGAGTGGGGCTTCAAGATGATTCTGGCGCAGGAAATCTGGCATAAATCCCTGAAACCCCTGGCCGAGCAAATCCGTAAAGAAATCGGCGAGGGGCCGGTTTATATCAGCTATGACATCGACAGCCTTGATCCGGCCTATGCGCCCGGAACCGGCACGCCGGAAATCGGCGGGCTGACCACGCCGCAAGCGATGGAACTGATCCGTGGCCTGCGGGGTTTGGACATTGTCGGCTGTGACATGGTCGAGGTTTCGCCGCCCTATGACACCACGGGCAACACGGCGCTGACGGGGGCGAACCTGATGTTTGAAATGCTGTCGATCCTGCCGGGGGTAAATTACCGATGATTGGGAAATTTGCCATGAACACCCTTTGGATGCTGCTGATGATCGTGATTTCGGGGCTGATTTACGTCCGCACGGCCCCGCATGACAGCACCGCACTGCATGTGCCGCCGCCTATGGATGCCGCGCCCGACGGGCCTGTCATCAAGGCTAGTGGCGGGGTGTTTGTGCAGGTGTATGACGTGCCGCCAGCCGATATTCTAGAGACGTTCAACACCGTTGCACTGGCCACCAAACGCACCCGCATATTAGCGGGGAGCATCAATGAGGGGATGATCACCTATGTCACCCGCAGCCGTATCTTGGGGTTTCCCGATTACACCACAGTGCAAGCGGTGGCCGAGGGGCAGGGTAGCCGCGTAACCATCTATGCCCGCCTGCGGTTTGGCCAGTCAGATTTTGGAGTAAACAGCACCCGTGTACGCGGCTGGCTGGGCATCGTAAAGGCGCTGAATTAGGCTGGAAGATACACAGCCTTCTTTTTGTTCGCGCCACATCGGGCTGTTAAGTGACATTTCGCAGCGGGCGGTAAAACGGCGACCGCCTACGTCCAGGCAAATGCTCTGGCCCAACTCGACCCGTGATCCAGTCTGGTCGGTGCAAAAACATTCAATAACCTTGCCACCAGGCCCAACGACATCGGCGTGGGCAGGGGCGTACACAGTGGCGGCCAAAACAGCCGTGATTAGGGCAAGTTTTTTCATATGCGTATTATATCACAAATCCAACCCTTGACCAAATCACATCCTTTCGGCAAGACATGCCCATGGTTCCCTTAGAAAAACTTATGCAAATCACCCAGCGGTTCGAGTTTCTGGAAGCGCAGATGGCCCAAGGCGACGCTGGGGCCGATATCGCCACGCTGGCGCGTGAATATTCCGAGCTAAAGCCGGTGGTCGAGCAAGTGGTGGAATACCGCCAGTTGCTGGACGATCTGGAGGAGGCCGAAGCGATGCTGGCTGACCCCGAAATGAAGGAATTGGCCGAAGAAGAGCTGCCGACGTTGCGCGAGCGTCTGCCCGTGGTCGAGGACGCCTTGCAACTGGCCCTGTTGCCCAAAGACGCGGCCGACGCGCGTCCCGCGATGATCGAAATCCGGCCCGGGACGGGCGGGGACGAGGCAGCACTATTTGCCGGTGATCTGTTGCGAATGTATCAGCGCTATGCCGAAAATCAGGGATGGAAGTTCGAGATTATCTCGCAAAACATCACCGAACTGGGTGGCATCAAAGAGGTGATCGCGCATGTGGTGGGAGCAGGCGTGTTTGCCCGTTTGAAATACGAAAGCGGTGTGCATAGGGTGCAGCGTGTGCCAACAACGGAATCCGGTGGTCGGGTGCATACATCGGCGGCCACGGTGGCGGTTCTACCCGAAGCTGAAGACGTGGATATTACCATTGATGCCAACGACTTGCGCATTGATACCATGCGGGCCTCGGGGGCAGGCGGGCAGCACGTCAACACCACCGACAGTGCCGTGCGCATCCTGCATATCCCGACGGGAATCATCGTGGTCAGCGCCGAAAAATCCCAACACCGCAACCGCGAAATTGCCATGCAGGTGATGAAAACGCGGCTCTTTGATATTGAGCGCCAGCGGGTGGATGATGAACGTTCAGCTGATCGCAAAAGCCAAGTGGGATCGGGCGACCGGTCCGAGCGCATCCGCACCTATAACTTCCCCCAAGGGCGTGTATCGGATCACCGCATTAACCTGACCCTATATAAGCTGGATCAAGTGATGCAGGGCGATCTGGACGAGCTGATTGACGCGCTGACAGCCGACGCGCAGGCCACATTGCTGGCCGAGATGGAGACATGACGGCGAACGAGGCCCTTGTTGCCGCGATTCAGGCCCTTAACGCCGCCGATGTTCCTGACGGTGCCAATGATGCCCGTATCCTGATGGCCCATGCATTGGGCATTGATCGCGCTACGTTGACGCTGGTTTTGGGCGATGATGTAGCGAATGACGCGATGATCAGGTTTTCCATGGCGATAGACGAGCGTTGCGCGCGCAAACCCGTTTCACATATCATTGGAACCCGCGAATTTTACGGGCGCAATTTTATTGTCACGGCCGACGTGCTGGATCCGCGCCCTGACACTGAATTGCTGGTGGAAACAACGCTGGCGTCAGAGTTCGAAACTGTTCTGGACCTTGGCACCGGATCGGGCTGTATCCTGCTTTCGCTGCTGGCCGAAAATGAATCGGCCACGGGGCAGGGCACCGATACCAGCCCCGCCGCCCTGAACATCGCCGAACAAAACGCCACACGGCTGGGGCTGGAAAAACGTAGCCGTTTTCATCGCTCGGACTGGTTTGGCAATATTGAAGGGCAGTTTGATGTGATCGTGTCGAACCCGCCTTATATTACTGCCGCAGAAATGCCCGCCCTTTCCCCCGAAGTTCGGAACTGGGAGCCATTGATTGCGTTGACACCTGGTGGTGACGGGCTTGATGCGTATCGCGTCATCACGGCACAAGCGATGCTGCATCTTAACCCAAACGGTCGCTTGGTCGTCGAGATTGGCCATCAGCAGGCCGCCGATGTCCAAGCCTTGTTTGGCGCTGCAGGATTTGATGGAATCATCTGTTTGCAGGATATGAACGGGCGCAATCGGGTGGTTTTGGGCAACAAAGCGTGATTTTATAGTCATATTGCCCTGATATACGGCAAAAATACACCTGTTCTGGCTGTGTTTGTTAATTTTTACTTGTCAGCACCCTGTTAGAATTGTTACGCAAGACCACGCAACGACAAGGAATTGAGTCTGCTCCTTTGTTGCAAGTAACCATAAATCGTATAGGTCCGGTTTGAATAACCCCACGCAAGAGGCGCGGCAGAGATCATAAGCGAATTAGCCCATATATGGCTGGATACAATTAAACCATGAGATCATCCAAATCACGTTCGCGGGGCAATAAAAACCGCAGTCGCCAAAGCCACGGCAACAACCAGAACCGAGTCTTTGACAGTTCCGGTCCCGAAGGTAAAGTCCGCGGCACGCCGCAACAGATCATTGAAAAATACAACCAGTTGGCGCGCGACGCGCAGCTGGGCGATGATCGTGTGGCGGTGGAAAACTTCCAACAACATGCGGAACATTACACACGGATGCTAGCCGAGGCCATGCGCGAGGCCGATGCCAAGCGCGAGCAGCAAGAAGCGCAAAACCGTGATCGCCAGCAACAGCGCGATAGCGAGCGTCAGGAACGCGATACGGCACGGGCGGAACGGGATTCAGAGCGTCAGACCAATCAGACCAATCAGGGGGGCGATAAACTGGTCGACCCAGCCTCGGCCCCGCAACCGGATATGGCCGCTGTGGAAACAGGTTCTGACAACGGGCTGGTGGACACCCCCGAGAGCAAACCGGCCCCGCGCAAACGCACCCGCAAGCCCAAATCAAATCCGCTGCAAGAGGCCGACAAGCCTGAAACGCCGGAAGCCGCCGAATAGCGAACACCATAAAGCCCCGCCAAAGTTGCGGGGCTTTATTTTGCCACCTCGCGGGCCAGCGCACAAAACGCCTCGATTGATACTTGTTCGGCCCGCTCGGTCGGTTTGATCCCCGCAGCCACCAGATGCGCCTCGATGTCTGGTGTGATCCCCTTCAAGGATGATCGCAGCATTTTGCGCCGCTGGTTAAATCCGGCGGCCACCACGCGGCTTAACACCTTTGCATCGGCCTCAAAGCGCGGGTGTTCCAAGCGTTGTAAATGCACCACTGCCGAATGCACCTTTGGCGGTGGCGTGAATGCCTCGGGGGGCAGTGTCATCACCATGCGCGCATCGCAACGCCATTGCGACAGGATCGCCAGCCGCCCATAGGCCTTGCTGCTCGGCTGTGCCACAATCCGCAGCGCCACCTCTTTTTGAAACATCAACGTCAGGCTGTCCCAATAGGGTGGCCATTGATCAGGCGTTAACCAGCGCACCAACAGCTCGGTCCCCACATTATAGGGCAGGTTGGCCACCACCCGAATGGGCGGCGTCAGGTGTTGCAACACATCCAGCTCCAGCGCATCCGCATTGATCACCTGCAAACGGTCTGGATAGGCGGCTTCAATCTCGGCCAATGCCGGCAAACACCGCGCATCCTTCTCCACCGCCAGAATGCGCCGTGCCCCCTCGGCCAGCAATCCACGGGTCAAACCACCAGGGCCCGGGCCGATTTCCAGCACATCACACCCCGACAAATCCCCCGCCTGACGGGCAATCTTGGCGGTCAGGTTCAGGTCCAGCAAAAAATTCTGCCCCAGCGCCTTTTTCGGCTGCAAATCATGGGCCGTGATCACCTCGCGCAGGGGCGGCAAGCTATCGATCATCTGTCCCTCCCATCATTGTTCCATACAGCAATTTGCATTCACCTGAATCAGAATTCACCCCAAGTGTGGGCGAATTCTGATGCTTAATTCCATCATTAAATGCAAAACGCTGGAAATATCCCCCGCGCCGCAGGCATAAAATCCCTTTCATCCCGCCGCCCGCGCACAGACCATCCGATCCGCCATCTTCAACGCCTCGATCAAACTGGTCGGCAGCGCAACCCCGCACCCCGCAATGTCAAACGCCGTGCCATGATCGGGCGAGGTGCGAATAAACGGCAAGCCCAGCGTCACATTCACCCCGCGATCAAAATCCAGCGTTTTGATCGGGATCAGGGCCTGATCGTGATACATGCAAATCGCCACATCATAACCCTTGCGGGCGCGGGCGTGGAACATGGTGTCAGCGGGCAGCGGGCCGGTTATCTCGATGCCCTCACCGCGCAATTGCTCCAGCACAGGCGCAATCATCTCGATTTCCTCAGCCCCCATTGCCCCGCCTTCACCAGCATGCGGGTTGATCCCAGCCACAGCTATGCGCGGTGTCTCCACCCCGAAATCGCGCTTTAGCGCCGCATGGGTGACCCGGATATTGTCGGCCAACAGGTCAGGCGTCAAGGCGGATGGCACGTCAGCCAGCGCAATGTGAATGGTCACCGGAACCACCCGCAATTGCTCACAAGCCAGCATCATCACCACACGGTCAACACTGGCCAGATGCGCCAGAAATTCGGTATGCCCCGGAAAGGCAAAACCGGCGCCATCTTTTAGCGCCTTCTTGTGGATCGGCCCCGTGCACAGCGCCGAAGCTGCACCCGATTGCACCAGTTCAACACCGCGTGCAATCACATCAATCACCCCTTGGGCGTTTTCGGGAACAGGCTGGCCTGCAACCGAATCCGCAGCAAAACGGTGTGGCAGCAAGGGCAATCCATGCCGAGCCGCGCCCGCGGTCTCGGCTGGGTCGGCAATTTTAATTGCCGAAACCCCCTGTGGTAAATGCCGCGCGTCACCAATCAGGAAAAACGGTAAATCCGCACCCAGTTCCTGCCACGCCTTATAGGCCAGCTCGGGCCCAACCCCCGCAGGCTCGCCGCAGGTCAGCGCAATCGGTGCGCGGCTCATGGGTATACGATGGTGGCGTCGGCTTTCAATTCGGACAGATAGCCATTGGCGTATGATTCCAGACGCTGATTGAACAATTGCGCCCGCACATCTTCGCGCGACACATCCTCGCCCAGTTCCGCCGTGCGCCCGCACAGCATCAACAGCATCAGCGTTTCGCCGTTGGACCGCGTCAGGTTGGTCGATACTTCGCCAGGATCCAGTTTGGCCAACTCGATCGCCACGTCTTGTGGCACATCGGCAATCGGCAGGGTGTCGATATCCAGCCGCTCTTCCGGCTGGCCTTTGGCGATGCCATAAAGATCATCACAGGAATCAACCCGCCCTTTGATACGCGCGGCCTCTTTCAGGGCCGCATCGCTGCGCCCACCCGGAATGTAGTAGGCGGCATATTCCAGCGATACATCGACTGCCTCGGTGGCCTCGGTTTCCTCGATGCCGCGCAACTGGAACAGGACAATGCCGTTGGTGATCGAAATAGGGGCTGTCACCTGACCGGGGCTAAGCACCAGTATCTGGCTGCGGATTTGTGGTGGCAGATTGGACAGCGGCATCCAGTCCAGCCGCCCGCCACGTCCGCGTGTACCGGAGGCCGAATGCCTGCGGGCCTGTGCGGAAAAGGCGGCTGTCGATGTCAATTTACTGATCGTATTTGCGCGCTGTTGGCTTTGGGCGGTTGCTTGTGGGTTCTGCGCGGGCAGGATGATTTCGCTGAGCAACACCCGTAAGCCGCCTTTGCCCGATGTCAGGGCAAGTGCGCGGTCCACTTCGGCTTCGGTGATTTGCGCACGGGGGCCAAAACGGGCCCGCACCAACTCGCGCCAGGCCAGCCCCGATTTCACGAAATCACGAAAACTTTCCTGCGCCACGCCGCCACCGGCAATGGCTTTGGTGAAATCCTCGACACTCAGGTTTGCCCGCGCGGCGAATTCTTCCATGCCGATCAGAACCTGATCATCGGTCAGGTTGATCCCCGCCGCAACGGCTGCGGCCAGTTGCAGACGTTCGTTAACCAATGCTTTGAGCGCTTCTTCTTGCGGATCCCCGGGCGAGCGCAGCAGGGTCAGAAACTTGGCCCGCTGATCGACTTCAAAATTGGTGACAGCCTGTTCATTCACCTTTGCAGCAGGGGCGAACATGTTTTGTGCCTGCGCCGTTGCGCTCAGGGCAACAAAGGTCAGACAAAGGGTCAAAAAGCGCATCATGGTCATATCTGTCGTGCTTCCTAATTATATTTATGGCAACTGCGGGCCGTTCCACGCCCAGACCCGTTAGAGCCAAATCCGGTGAGCGATACGGTCAACCCGAAGTCGGTTGTCGGGGTCAGACTACCCGATGAGGTAAAGCGACGCGAGAGGGAAAGATCAACCTTCACACATTCATTGCGATATTGTAGCCCGACGCCTGCGTGGGCGGCATCGCCTGCGATGAAATCATAGCGCCAGTCCACCTTGCCGGTCCAGTTCGGGTTGATCTGATAGGCCGCGTCAAAGGTCCATTCGGAGGTTTCGATCGGGCGGTCCTCATAGGGTTCGGCCTCCATCCAGATATAGCTGGAGCCAAGGCCGATCTGGTCGGTTTTCCAGGTCAGGCGGGTTTCATTCTTGGCAAAATCAAAACCGCTATCAAAGATCGCCCGATTGGTCAGGGTCAAGTTGTTGGGCAATTTCAACTGGAACGCCGTCAACCAGTCCGAATCCGTGCCCGAAAGGCCGGTGCTGGTTTGAAACTGTCCCAGATCCTCGGCCCTGAAAATACGCCCGACCGTTAGGCCCAATGACCATCCCTTTGGGTCATACCGCGTCCATGTCACCCCGACATTGGCCCGCAAGCCACGCTCGTATCTGTCAGCACCGGGGAAGCGGGACAGCGAAAACAGGTTGCCCTCGTCAAATTCAACCAGACGGCTGTCTTCGTCCGGCACGTTTGCGGCAGTTTCGTCGCTCCAGACCAGTTGCACCACAGGTTCCAGCACATGCGAAACCCCTGTGGGGGTGGTTTTGACAAAGGGCCAGCGCAATTCGACCGCAGCAGCGGGGGTGAAATGGCTGCCGTTCAATTCGCCTGGTAAACCCTGTTCGATATTGTAGTAATCCACGTTCAGCTCGCCCAGAACACTGGCAATCATGCCGTTGCGCAGGGTCCAGCCCCGCCGCCAGTCCAGCCGCAGGCTGGCGCGGGCCAGATCGCGGCCACTGTCGCCCGCAAGGGTCGAGGAACGGTAATGGCTGTGGGCATCAAACTGCAGGCTGGCGTCCCCGCCCAGCAGGGCCGGTTCAAACCGTTGATGATAGGTTACGTTGCCAACCACGGTCGGCTGGGTGTCGTTGTCTTCGGTACTCCGCAGCGAATGATAGTAGATCAATTCGACCGCCACCAGTTTATCACGCTGTGCCCGATGAATGCCAATCGCGCTGTCCAGCCTGTCCTTTGAGGAATAACCATAGTCCAGCAGGTAATCCCGATCTGACGTTAGTTCGACATCAAAGGTCAGCACATAGTCGCGCGGCAGATCAAACCGTCCTTCGCCAAAGAAATAACCGCGGTCCCGTCCCGGGCGGATATCATCATGGCTGAACGCGCTTTCAAACGAGATATCGCCAGTGCGAAAGGCACGGCGAAAGCTCAGTTCGACCGTATCGGTCTTTGTGCTGATAAAGGGCGTGAGCGTAACATCCGCATGATCCCCCAGTTTGATGAAATAGGGCAGCTTTAGCCCCCAGCCCAGTTTCGAGGAACTCTTGAGGTTCGGCACCAGAAATCCGGTGGCGCGTTTCAGGGTTGGGTCGGGCAGGCGCAGGCGCGGCAGATAAAAGATCGGGATATCCAGCACCCGCAACACCGCGTCATCGAAATACAGCTGGCGCTCTTCTTGGTCGTGAATAATCCGGCGCGCCCTGATTTGCCACAACGGCACAGGGTTGTTGGCGCAAACCTGACAACTGGACACCACGGTTTTATAGAGCTGGGTATAGCGCCCGTTGACGCGGTGGATTTCGACGGCGGCCAGTTGCAACTGCTGGTTCAGCACCATGCGGGCGCTGCGCAGAATACCGTTTTGCAAGTCCGAAGCCAGTTCGGCGCTGCTGGCCAGCACGATGATGTCGTCGCCCTCGATCAGGGTGATTGGCCCATCCATCTGCATACTGCCGTCCGCTGCGGAATAGATGATCCGCGTGGCTTTGATCCGTGTGGTGCCGTTCAAAATCTCGACATGCCCTTCGGCGGTCAGGGTGTCATTGCCGTCAATCCAGACCTTGTCGGCAACCAGCGTGGCCAGGTTCGCGCTTTGGGCTGACGCGGGCGAAGGGCCAAAGGTCAGGGCCGCCAGCAAGATCAGGACAATCGCGCGCAACATTATCCGTCCTCCAGATGCAGGATCAGCGCCAGCGCCAGCAGGATTGCGGCCAGCGGCGGGCTCCAGGCGGCGACATAAACCGGCAGTTGGCCGTTTTCGCCCAGTACTTGTGCAAAGTTGCGAATAAAAAACAGGGCAAACCCCATCAAAACAGCGGCCAGCACCATCGGGCCGGTGCCGCCAAAACGGGTGTGACGCATGGTAAATCCGGCTCCGATCAGCACCATCGCCACCAACAACAGCGGCAAGGCCAGTTCGGTTTGAAACCAGACACGGTGCTGGCGGGCCGAAAATCCAGCGGCATCAAGGCGGGTAATGAAATCGGGCAAATCCCAGATGGCAATCGAACTGGGGGTGCCAAAACTGTCGCGGATCTGCTCGCGGGTCAGATCACTGGCCACCCGTAATGTCGCAAATTGTTGTGCGTCGCGCTCTGGATTGGCGCTGCCCAGCAGGTGCCATTTTTTGGCCTCTGTCAGCACCCATGCGCCGTCAGTCAATTCGGCCGATGTGGCCAATATCCGGCTTAGGGGGGTGCCGCTGGAGGTAAAGCTGAAAAAGCTGACATCGACCAGTTTGGTGCCATCCAGATTTGATCCCTGTGCCCGGATCACGGTTTGGCCATCGCTATTGCCTTGGCGCAACCACAACCCTTCTTGTGAAATGGACAGCACACTTTCGGTGCCGCTGGCGTATCGGCTGGCGACGAGCTCGTATTGTTTGGATGTGGCCGCGACAAGCGGGTTGAAAACAGTCACCGCCAACAGACCCAACACCAGTGCAACAACCATCGGTGCGATCAGGCTTTTCATGCCGGACCGCCCCGAGGCGCGGGTGATCACCAGTTCTGAACTGCGGGCCAGTCCAAGGAACAGCGCCAATGTGGCCAGTAGCATGATCAGCGGCAGGATCGGATACATCTGCGAGGGTAGATGTAGAAGTGTCAATTTCATGACTTCGGCAAAGCCGACCGCATCATTGTCAAAGCCGCTGACCTGCTCGACCACCTCGATCATCATAACAATGCCAAGGAACACACCGAACACGGCGGCAAATGATTTCAAAAACCGGCGGGCAAAGTAGCGATAGAGGATCATGCCGCCCTCCTGTTGCGCATGAACATACGCGCAATCCAGCCCGGGCGTTCCGATAGCCACAGTAACACAGCGGCAACAAGCATCCCTGCCACCACGGGCACATAGACCAGCGCCCAAAGGTTTTCATTGGTGCTGGCGTATCCGATCATCGTGCTGTCCAGCGCTTTGATCAAAATCAGCAGCACAATCGCCGATATGATCTGGCGAGTCACCCCGAAACGGCTAAAGCTGCCGACAAGCAGGGCGGAAAACCCGATCAATGCAGTGACAACGGCCAACAGGGGTTGGGCAAACCGTTCATGCCCTTCATAGAGCATCCTTGCGCGGGTTCCGCCGGTTTCTTGCATTAGGGCAGGTGTTGGCGACAACAATTCGAACGTTGACAGCTCGCGGATTGAACGCCCATCACGTTTTCCAATGCTGATCAGCGCCCCGATGTCATAGGAAAAATCGGAAAAACTGGTGGTGAACAGCCGCTTGCCATTGCTGCCCAGCGTTTGCACCATACCGTCAAACATAACCAGCTTCGGGCCGCTTTCATCGCGCACCAAAAAGGCATTTTTGGCAGTATAGGTCACTTGGGCGTCTGGGTTGCGGGTGTCGGACATAAAGATATCCAACAACTCGCCCTCGGGGCTGATGTCGCGGATGTAAAAGGTCATGCCGTCAGCCGGATGCAGGAATGTGCCCTCGGTCAGGAACCTCGCGGTGATGTTTTCCGATATTTCGGCGCTGCGTTCGGCCAGAAGGCGCGAAGATACGGGCACAAGTATGTGGGACAGGATGCCGGTCAGCAATGCCACGATCAACCCGAACACCAGAACCGGCCGCGCCAGTCGAAAGCCGCTAAAGCCCATCGATTGCACCACCACCAGTTCGCTTTCCGAACTCAGCCGGT
>Ga0190303_1000065_pt1 | contig 42613 bp, 41 predicted proteins | sample 48700701_MG_FD_161672 | JGI IMG/M metagenome (GOLD analysis project Ga0190303, IMG submission 161672) | Hydrothermal vent sediment bacterial communities from Southern Trench, Guaymas Basin, Mexico - 4870-07-0-1_MG | ecosystem: Environmental > Aquatic > Marine > Hydrothermal vents > Sediment ... | reverse complement strand
ATATATTGAGAATAATTATGTTAGAAAAGGATATGTATAAAAATTTAAAAACATATTTAGAAAAACTTGGATATACCGTTAAAGCGGAAGTTTTAAATACAGATATAACCGCTGTAAAAGATGATTTTGTAGTAGTTATTGAAATGAAAAAAACTTTAAATACTACATTGATGTATCAAGGGTCACAAAGACAAAAAGTGTGTGATTATGTTTATTTAGCTATTTTAAGACCAACAACTAAACAATTAAGATCATCTCAATTTAAAGAAAAATTACATCTTGTTAAAAGATTACAACTTGGAATAATTTTTGTTGATATTAATAATGACACATCTGAAACTTTTTTAGATCCAAAAAATTATACACTTAGAAAAAATAAAATAAAGAAAAGAAAACTTATTAAGGAATTTAAACAACGTCGGACAGCTTTTAATTTAGGTGGAGTTACAAAAACTAAAATAATAACTGCTTATAGAGAAAGTGCGATTTTAATTGCTTATTATCTTAAAGATGGGATGTTACCATTAAAAGAAGTTAAAAAACTTACTAAAGATTATAAAACAGCTTCAATCTTACAAAAAGATTATTATCACTGGTTTGATAGGGTTAACAGAGGATTTTACCAATTAAGTGATACGGGAATTAGTGCTTTGAAAGAATATTCGTATGTTATTGATGAATTAATAAATAACTAAACAACTAAAGTTTTATAAAGGAGATATTATGGAACAATACGAATTAATCGCAACATCAACTTTTGGAATAGAAGGTGTTGTAAAAAGAGAACTTGTAAATTTAGGATTTAAAGTATCAAAAACAGAAAATGGTAAAGTTTCTTTTTTTACTGATGCACAAGGTATAGCTAAAGCAAATTTATGGCTTAGAACCGCTGATAGAGTATTACTTAAAATAGCTGAGTTTAAAGCTTATACTTTTGATGAATTATTTGATAAAACAAATAAACTTGATTGGTCTAAATATATCTCTAAAGAGGGTAAGTTTATTATTAATGCTAAAAGTGTTAAATCAAAACTTTATAGTATAACTGATTGTCAAAAAATAGTTAAAAAATCAATAGTCGAAAACTTAAAAAACAAATATAATGTTTCTTGGCTTGAAGAAACAAAAGAAACATATAGTGTATTAGTTTCTATCTTAAAAGATACAGTAACTTTAACTCTTGATACATCAGGAATAGGACTCCATAAAAGAGGATATAGAATTAGGGGTGTTAAAGCTCCATTAAAAGAAACATTAGCTGCTACATTAGTACTACTTAGTTATTGGAATAAAGATCGAATTCTTTATGATGTTTTTTGTGGTTCAGGAACAATAGCGATAGAAGCTGCGATGATTGGAAGAAATATTGCTCCAGGATTAAATAGAGATTTTGCTTCAAAACATTGGAGTTTTATTGATAAATCAGTTTGGAAAGAAGAAACAAAAAAAGCGTATTTAGCTATTGATTATAATGTTGAATTAAAGATATTTGCTTCTGATATAGATGAGTTTAACATTTTAGGTGCAATTGAAAATGCTGAAGAAGCTGGAGTGGATGACTGCATTATATTTGTTAAAAAGGATTTTAGAGATGTTGAATATAATGACGACTATGGAGTAATAATATCTAATCCACCATATGGAGAAAGATTATCTAGTGATGAAAGTATCGAAAAACTATATAAGGATATGGGAATAATTTTCAATAAATTAGATACTTGGTCTAAATATATTATTACCGCATTTAAGGGATTCGAAGATGTTTATAAGAAAAAAGCAGACAGACAAAGAAAATTATATAATGGAAGAATAGAAACATGGTATTACCAATACTATGGTCCTAGACCTCCACTAAAATAAATATAATAATTTAACAAAGGTGGGAACATAAATGAAAATAATTAATGAAATATTTAATGATGAACTGATAAGGCATTTAGCTATTAGTGTTTTTTTATATGTTTTTCTTTCTATTATAGTTACCTCTATAACAGGTAGCTTTTTAAATATAATGCTAGGATGGAATATTATTTTAGCTTTTGTTCCAGTATTTTTTGCGTATATATTTATGATAACTAGTAAAAAAGAAAATAAATCTCTAATATCAAAATTAAAATTAATTATCATTTTCTTAGTATGGCTTTTGTTCTTTCCTAATTCATATTATGTAATTACTGATTTTATTCATCTTGGTGGAGAAGAGTTTTATTATTCATTAGGAATGTATAGTGGGTGGATATATACAGATAATTTTCTTGGATACTTAACTTTAACACACATATTTCTGGGTGCATTTATCGCCGTATTTATGGCTAGTTATTCTCTTAAAATTATTCATAGTTTTTTAATTGTAAAATATAAAAAAAATATAGCTATAATAATATTATTTATGATATTAACATTATCAAGTATAGGAATTTACATAGGTAGATTTTTAAGATTACAATCATGGGATGTATTTAGATTTATAAATATAATTAAACAATTTATTCAAAGTTTAGATGTTTTTGCTTTTCAATATATTTTAATATTCACAGTAATTCAAATTGCTTTGTATTATTTTACAAATCCATTTATTAATATCGAAAATTCACGGGCTTAATAAGTTTTAAAATGACATTATTCTGAAATGTGTTTATTCACAACGCTATTTATAGTACAGTTATGATAAAAATATTAAAAAAAATAAAATAGGAGGAAAAAGCTAATGAGAAAATTACTATTTAGTATTACCGTTCTTACAGTTTTTCTTTTGTCAGGATGTGATTTATTTGACATAAAAGACATTTTAGAGGACATTCCAGTATTAGAGGTTGTGGGGGACATGGATGTAACTATCGGGTTAAATGAAGAATATGTTGATCCAGGAGTTAACTTACTCGGAGATTTTGATTTAGAAATTAATACTGAATCAAATTTAGATATTACAACATATGGTATCTATTATATTTATTATAGTGCTGAATTTGCTGGAGAATTATATACTGCAGAACGAAGAATTAGGGTTGTGCCAGATACTGAAAAAGATTTTAATATTGAAATATCAGTAGTTTCGGAAGATCCTAATGCATTAACTTTTTCAATAGAATTATCTGATGAAGAAGGTTTGCTTCGAGATGGAAAAGCAACATTGTATTTATTAGATGAAAAAATATCGGAATTTCCAATATCAGGTGGAACTAACGTTTTAGAATTTACAGGATTATCTAATTTTACATATTATTTATTAGTGTTTGAAGGTTCTTATACTGATAATGAGATAGAGTATACGTTAAATGATTATAATATTGGAGCAAAAACAACATTTATTGATCCTGCGGATTATCCAAGACTTGAACTTGTAGGAGATGAAGAAATTTATCTTAATGTTGGAGATACTTATGTAGAACAAGGTGTTACTATTACTAAAGATTATGATGCAGAAGTTACTATAGATTCAAATGTAGATACTTCAGAAGCAGGAACTTATGAAGTAACTTATTCGATTGTTTTTAATGAAACAACTATTTATGCTCATCGTACTGTTATTGTTGAAGAATCAGATGATATAGATTTTGGAATATCAATTGAAGTTATTGAAACAAATCCATATAGTCTTGTTATATCGGTTACAGTAGATGATGAAAATGGATTAATTACTTCACCTCGAGGTATTCTTTATCTTGGAGATGATAAAGTTCAAGAATTTATATATGCTTCTGGTACAACTACTATGACGTTTGAGAGATTACTTTCAAATACGATGTATAAATTTGTTTTAGAAGGTGCTTATCAAGAAGATGGTGAATTTGTTTCAATAGGAGAATATAGTGTTGATGTAACAACACAAGAAGTTAATTTCTTACAACCAATTCTTATTTTAGAAGGAGATAGTGTTATGGATGTGGTTGTAAATACTACTTTTGTTGATCCTGGCGCAAGTGTAATAGGAGATTCTGGTGCTATAATTACTACTACTTCATCTTTAGATATGAGTGTAGTTGATACATATGTAATTACTTATAATACTGTAATAAATGATATGACACAAAGTGTTACTAGAACTGTTAATGTTATAAACGCTGAACCTATTGAAAATAACGTTCCAGTTATTTCATTAACTAGTTATGAAATAGGAATTGAATTTCTTGATACAGTTATTAAAGTAGAAGATGAAAATAGTCAAATTATTTCGATTGAAGCTATTATTTATGATAATACTGAATATCAAGAATTAGTTTGGATGTTAACTATTGGAGATAATCCACATTTATTTGATTATTTAGGTCATGAAATAGATTATAGACTTATTGTGGAATATACGTATATTCCTGAGGGAGAAAGTACTCCAATTGAAGCGTCAATAGAATTGTTGAGTTTTACAACGCTTGCTCCTCCAAAACCTGTTTTGAATAATATTGATTGTGAAACTACTGATACATCAATCACATGCACAGCTGATTGGGATACTACTGGATTTTCTAGTGTAGGATTTTTCGCACAATTATGGCATGATGGTGGATATGAAAGCGTACCATGGTTCACAGATGAAAATACAACATTGTTTATTGATGATCTAGATCCTGATACAGTATATTCATTAAGAATATTTGCTGATTATGTAGTCATTGAAACTTCGAAAAGATATATTGCTGAGATAATTTATATTGATGATTTATACTAGAAGTTATAAATTAGATTAGTTTTATAATAAGAGAAATAATTGGCAAAAAAGTAAAAATTAAAACCCCGTCCACTTTAAAAAAGTTGGATGGGGTTTTTAAAATGAGTTTTAATAAACTCATTATAAATTCATTATAAATATTAAAAAAATACAAAAACGATACTTTTAATTTCCTTATTATATGATATGATAATATTAATTGAATAAGGAGTGATTTTAAATGAAAAAGTTAGTTGGTAATTTATTATATGGGCAATCAGGTGGTCCAACTAGTGTAATTAATGCTTCAGCATACGGAGTTATTAAAGAGTCATTAGAAAATCAAAATATTATCAAAGATGTTTTAATGATGAAACATGGTATCCAAGGTGCTTTAAATGAAGATTTTATTTTTATAAGTAAACAAGATGAAGAAGATATAGAATTATTAAAACATTCTCCTGGGGCAGCATTTGGATCTGTAAGATATAAAATGGCAGATTTTAATGAAGATGATACTGATTATGTTCGTTTACTTTATATTTTTCAAGAATATAATATTCGTTACTTTTTATATAATGGTGGAAATGATTCTATGGATACATGTGATAGAATATCTGAGTATATGAAAAATGTTGGATATGAGGTTAGAGTAATTGGTGTTCCAAAAACAATTGATAATGATTTACCTTTCACTGATCATACTCCTGGGTATGGTAGTGCTGCGAAATATATTATTAATACTATTATGGAAATAAGTTGTGATATGTTAGCTTATCCAAAAGGAAAAGTAACAATTGTAGAAATTATGGGGCGTCATGCAGGCTGGCTTACTGCGGCAGCTGCAGTAGCTACAAAAAATGGATTTGGTCCAGATTTAATTTATCTTCCAGAAGTTCCTTTTTCAATTGAAAAATTTAAGAAAGATGTTGAAAAAGTATACAATAAAAAATCACAATGTTTAGTTGCTGTATCTGAAGGACTAAGTAATAGTGAAGGTGTTTTCTTAGCTTCTAGTTCAGCTTTAAAAGATGCTTTTGGGCATTTTCAACTTGGAGGAGTTAGTTCAAAATTATCTCAAATAGTCAATAATGAAATGAGAATATCTTCAAGAAATATTGAACTAGGAACAACTCAACGTTCGGCTGCTCATCTTCAAAGTTTAACAGATGTTAATGAGGCTATTTTAGTTGGTAAAGCTGCTGTAAAATTTGCTATTGAAGGTAAAAGTGGGATTATGGTAACGATTGAAAGAGAATCTTCATCTCCATATAAGGTGTCTTATAAAAAACAACCACTTTATAAAATTGCTAATAAAGAAAAAGCAATTCCTAAAAGCATGATTAATCAAGATGGAAATTTTGTAACTGATGAATTTATCGATTATGTTATGCCGTTAATTCAAGGAGAAAATATTCCCAAATATTATGATGGTGTTCAACATTTTAGTAAGATGAAAAACGGAATAATAAAAAAATAAAAAAATGTTATTAATATTATGAACTTCATCAACAAACTTGAATATAGAAAACTATGAAAAGGTGAGGGTGCAGTTTCGTATACTAAAGTTAAGAGAGATTTTGTCTTAGCTTTTTCTTTTTATTAAGATATTTTAACAATATGTGATAAAATCTTTGTATATGTAATTATTATAAGAGGAGCTGTATTAAATGAATGAATATCATTTATATTGGTTTTCAGGATCAGGAAATTCATTACTTATATGCAAAGCTATAAAAAAAGAACTTGAAGATAAAAAAATGATTGTTAAAATGACTGGTATGGATAAATGTGATCCATTAAAAATTAATACTAACGTTACTAATGGATTTATAGTACCTGTTTATGAACAAGGGCTTAACCCTTTAGTATGGAATTTTTTAAATTCTCTTCCTAAGTCAAATAATTCTCCTGTTTTTTTTGTTGATACATTGATGGCATATTCAGGAGGGGTAAAAGGACCTGTAAAAAGAATATTAAAGAAAAAAGGATATAATCCCCTTGGCGCTATTGAAATTGTAATGCCTAACAATTACAAGAAAAGTAAAAATAATATTAAAAAAGATCAATTAAAAATAGAAAAAGGGATTATCAAAGCAAAAAAATTTGTCAATGATTTAATTAATAATAATATTAAATTTAGAGATATACCTATCTATTCAACATTAATGGGGATTCCTAGTAACTCAAAAATAGTAAATAAATTAATGAATAAATTAGTTCCAGTAATAATTAATGAAGAATTATGTGATCAATGTGGAATATGTACTATGATTTGTCCAACAGGACATATCATAGTTAATAGTGAGACTAATTATCCAAAAATAGTTGAAAGTAATTCGTGTATTCAATGTTTAAGATGTATGTCATTTTGTCATAAAGAAGCAATTAAAGTTGGTAGCGTTAAAAATATAACATATCGAGCAATCTCAATAAATGAAATGGTAAAAGAGTTAAAACAGAAATAAAGGGAGTAAATATTATGGTTAAATATGTCGAAATAAAACATAATGGTAATTTTATTAGAGGATTACATCATTATAACAATTCTAAAAAGATAGTAATTTTTCTTCATGGATTTACAGGAAATAAAAACGAATCTCATTTTTCTTTTGCTAGACAAGCAAGACTTTTTGATAAAAATAATATTGATTCTATAAGATTAGATTATTATGGATCTGGGGATAGTGACGGTGAATTTAAAGATATGGATTTTTATGACTTGATTAAACAAGGCATGAAAATCATTGATTATGTTAAATCATTAGGATATAAAAAAATTTATTTAGAAGGGATGTCAATGGGCGGAGCCTTAGCTATTAAATTAGCGAATCCTGATATCTCAAAACTAATATTAATTTCTCCTGCGATAAATATGAAACAATTAACACAAAATATTTTTAATAATAATTTAATACTTCCTAATGGTAATGCTAGTTTTGGATCGTTAGAACTTAGTAGAAAATTTAAGGATAGTGTTGAACAAATTGATTTATTTGAAGATATAATACATTTGAATATTCCAACTCTTATAATTCAAGGGACTAATGATAAAGCTGTTCCATATGAAAATGCATTAACTGTTCAACAAAAAATTGAAAATTCAACATTAGTGACAGTAGATAGTGCGGATCATTTATATAGCTCGAAACAGTATATGGACATCTTATTTTCTAATATTCTAAATTTTATAAAATAACAAGTGAGGTATACTATGAAAAATAATTTTAAAATAATAGATGATTATGTTAAAAGTATTTTAAGTTTAGAAACAACAGGACATGATTATTTTCACGCTGTTAGAGTTATGAATAATTCTTTACATTTAGCTAGAAATAAAAAGGTTAATCTCGAGGTTATTAAAGCTGCTGCATTAACACATGATTTGATTGACCCAAAGATAACTAATGATATTAATAGTTCACTTAAGGAATTAAAGTCAAAACTTTCTGAAGCTAATTATCAAGAAAATATTAAAACAATTTTAAATATTATTCAGCACATCTCTTATTCTAAAGGGAAAATACCAATTAGTTTAGAAGGGAAAATCGTTCAAGATGCGGATAGATTAGACGCATTAGGAGCTATTGGAATAGCTAGAACATTCGCATATGGTGGGAAAAACAATAGAATGATTTATAATCCAAATAATAATGATAAAATGGATTCAATATCACATTTTTACGATAAACTATTTAAGTTAAAAGATTTGATGAATACACCTGAAGGAAAAGAAATTGCAGAAGAACGTTATTTATATATGAAAAATTTCATAGATAGATTCTTTTTAGAATGGAATGGCTAATTTAATAATATTTTTTCTTAAATTTGCATTAAGGAAAATAATTAACTATAATAAAATTAGATTTGTTAAAAAATGATTGGAGGCAGCATATGAAAATAATTAAAGTAGTAGTTATTATTTTAGTATTTTTGTTTCTTTTATTGCTTGTAGGTAAGTCGCAAATTCAAGCAGAAGTAAATGAAGATGTATTGCCGGTTAGTGTTTATGAGGAGGATACTGATTTATTAGTATTAGTTAATACTCGATTATCTAATTTGTTTCTTACACCAGTAACAAATAAATACACATTAGTTGAAGAAGTAGTAAATTTAATAATATTAGACTCTATCAAAGAAAACATTAATAGTGAATATGATCCTTTAAGTGATTGCGAGACAACAGAATGTAATTATATAATTTATGATGATAATTATTATATAAGTTATATTTGGGCAGAATTAAATAATGATAACCAATTGATTATTCATGTTAGTCTTGGATCAAATGTGTTTATTGGAGTTAACACTGTCTTTGATTTTTATTTTGATATTGATATTGACTATACAGGACTCGGTATAGAATTAACGTTGAATTCTTATGATATAAATGATATTAATTTATCAATTGACATTTTAGATAAGATTTTCAGTCGATTAGATATTGATGAAATTGAAAGTCAAGTAACAAAAGGGGAATTAAATCTAACAGATTATTCGTATAGTATATCATTTAGTTTATTACCATAACCTTAACAATAATATTTTAAATATTTAGTAAGAGCGATAACTACAAAATGAGTAGTTATTGCTCGTTTTACTTGGTATCTAGATTTGTTGCCTATTAACAATATTAATGATAAAATTAGTTATTGTATAAAATATAAAGAAAGGAAAGGATAACTAACCTAAACAAATTAATTATCCAAGGATTTACTGATGAAGTTACTTGAAAAGAAAATCAGTAGTAAATTAATATATTCAACTTCATTTTTAGATTTATACGAAGATGAAGTATTACTATTAAACAATAAAAAAAGTAAAAGGATTTATGCTTCGCATTTAGGTGCGTCAGCAGTATTGCCTTTAACAAAGGATAATAAAGTAATATTAACTAAACAATATCGTTATCCAATTAGAGCTGTTAATATTGAAATTCCAGCTGGCAAAAAAGATTTTAAAGATGAAGATGGATATGATTGTGTTAAACGAGAATTAGAAGAAGAAACAAATTATACATCTACTAATATTCAACCATTAATAAAAATACATAGTTGCGTTGGCTATAGTAATGAAATAATTGAATTATTTATAGCTTATGATTGTATTTATATAAAAGATATACGATCATGTGATGAAGATGAATTTATTGAAACAGTTTTATATGGACTTGATGAAGTAGTAGGCATGATTAAAAAAGGAGTAATTACCGACGCTAAAACAATTATCGCTGTGCAGTCATATCTTTTAGATTTAAAAAAATGATAGCTTTTAATTAATTTTTCATTTTTGAATTAAGATTGCTATTATTGTAAAACAGTCCTAAGACATAGAGTGAGGTGCATTATGAGAAGAACTAAAAAAGATTTATTTGTAGATTTTGTTTTACGTGTAATAAGACCGTTAGTCTATATTTGGATGTTTTTTGATATGAAAGTAAAAGTTAATGTTGGTGAGGGAGTTAATTTTAAAACAAAAAAGCCATATATTATGCTATCTAACCATACTTATCTGTTTGATTCGATTCAAGTTCCCATGCGGTTTAGAGTAGCTGCTTTTGCGGTTGTTTCGAGAACGCTATTTACACATCAACCAACTAAGTTTCTGTTTAATAATATTTTACATGTTGTTCCAAAATCAAAAGGTTCTAGTGATTTAAGAACAGTTAGAGGATTAATTAAAGCTGTTAATATGGGTTATCCAGTATTAATATTTCCGGAAGGGAATACGACTTTTTACGGTTCAACAAATTATATTGAAGAATCAACGATGAAATTAATAAAAAAATTAAATATTGACGTTATTACTTGTAATGTAAAAGGAGGATATTTATCTAAACCAAGATGGGCTACTGGAAAAAGAAAAAATAGACGCGCTGAATTGAATTATAAATTAACAATTTCTAAAGCGGATTTAAAAGATATGAGTATTGATGAAATTCACAATAAGATTTATGATGCTCTTTATAATAATGATTGGGAATATCAAAGAAAAATGATGATTAAACATCCTGGTAAAAAACTTGCGGAAGGTTTAGAAAATGTAATATATGTTTGTCCAGAATGTAAAGCAGTTAACTCAATAAAAACATCAGGTAATAATTTTGAATGTTCACATTGTAAAACAAAAGGGTATGTTGATGAATATGGGTTCTTACATGGATTTAAATATGATAATTTATCAGACTGGGATAAATTTCAAAGACCATTAAAATCAATTGTAGAACAAGGTGTTATTGAGAGTTCTGGATTTTTGAATTATTTAAGATTTGAAGATGCTGCAAGAATTCCTGTTGGAAGAGTTAAACTAGTTTATAAAGAAGGTAAATATTATTTTTCAGGAGCATTAGATGAAATTATTAATTTATCAGACATTCATAATTCTGTTATTACTTTAAGAAGAGATTTAGAATTTGATTATGATAATAGACATTTTATTACAAAATTAGATCGTTTTGGGATAAGTTTATTAAGAGTAGCACAAAATAAATATTAGTCGTAATATATTAACTAGAAATAAAAATATTTTAGATATTAAACAAACTATTTACTTTAATATTTAAAGAGAATATAATTAAAAATTGAGGAGTTGGGATTATGACGAAAGATAGTTATAATTATTATTTAAATAAACCGGAACATTACTTAAGAAAAGCAAGACTTGGATTTGGATTATTTATTTTAATTTTCTTTGCATTAATTGTATTTATGTTTATTTATCAAATTTATTCATATTTTGTTAATTTAGTTATTATTGCTTTTATCATGTCTTTTTTATATAAGTATATCTTTTTTGATTTTATCTATTATATCCGAAAATATGATGATTTTAAAAGAGTTAAATTAATGAAAAAATTCAATATTAACGATAATGTTTTTGAATTTTTCAGTGGTGAAATTTATAAGCATTTGTATGATTATGATTTTACTATTTTAAATAAAAATGATGTTTATGTTATAGCTAAGAGTGAAATCGAAAATAGTATTAATGGTCTCGGATTAGTTGTTTATTTGTTAGATAACAAAACTGAAGCAATTGCTCCAACTACAAGGGAATTATCAAATGAATTATCAGGGTATCTAGCAAACTTATCATATGTTAAAGTGATTTTATTAATAAAAGATAAATTTACGGATGAGGAATTAGAATCACTTGAATATGATTCAGCGATTCATAGTAACACAGTAGTAATCGGACTTGAAAAATCAACAAAACAATTAATTTATAATTATTTTTTAAATGGAAATGAAATTGATGTTTTCTTAAGCGAAATATTTGAAATTGATTTAACAAGAAAATAAATAAGGAGAGTAATCATGAGTATTTTCGAAATTGGAATGTTAGTTTGTTTTGGATTTGCTTGGCCTACAGCGATTTATAAAAGTATTAAAAGTAAAAGTATTGAAGGTAAAAGTTTACTGTTTATTTATATTGTAATAGTTGGCTATTTATTTGGTATTCTTCATAAATTTATTTATAACTTTGATTTTGTTGTTATTTTGTACATCATTAACCTAGTAATGGTATTTACTGATTTGTTGTTGTATTACAGAAATAAAAAATTAACAAGGAAATAGAGTGATATTATGGAATTAGAGCAATTTTTACATTTTGATATTGTTATTTATGCTGAGATTTTATTAATTATTATGTTAGGTATTATTTATTTACAAAAAGATGTAAAAACTTTTTCAATAAATATGTTTAAACTTATTATTAAAACTAATCTTATTATGATAGTGTTAGAATTATTATCATGGTCTTTTGAAGGTGTTGATGGTAATGTTGCCTGGTATTTAAACTATGGATTTAATTCTATAGTTGTTTTATTTACTCCTGTAATCGCATGTTTTTGGGCAAGTTATATTGATTATAAAATATTTAATTCAATCGAAAGAGTAAAGACAAGACATTATTATTTATATCCTTTCTATATTGGAGCAATATTATCAATAATTAATTTATTTCATCCAGTATTATTTTCAATTAATGCGGACAATGTTTATAGTAGAGAACCATTTATTTGGGTTAATGTAATAACAATGTATTCATTATTAATCTATACTGTTATTATAGCTTTTAAAAATCGAAAGGTTGTTAATAAAAATGTTTTCTTAGGAGTATCAGTTTTTTTGTTTTTACCCGCAATCGGGTCTATCTTCCAAATGATATACTTAGGTGTATTACTAATTTGGCCAATGTTTGCTTTGGCAGTAGTGGTCGCTTATATATTTTTAGAGACAGTTGGGAATTCAAGAGATTATTTAACTAATTTATTTACTAGAGCTAAAACAAATGAATATGCCAATAATTTAATTGCTCATCAAGTAAAGTTTTCTGTTATTATGATTGATTTAGACGATTTTAAGGATTTAAATGATACGTATGGTCATATTGCAGGAGATAATGTTTTAAGAGGCTTTGGTATTATTTTAATGAATGTATTTAATACTGATTCTTTAGTTTCACGTTTTGGTGGAGATGAATTTATCATTATTACCGGAGAAAACGATGAAAGAAATTTACTAGCATTTAAACAAGAAATATATCAAGAACTAAAAAATCCGATATATTTAATTGAACATTTAAAAGATTTAAAATTCAGTTATGGATATAGCTTTTTTAAAACAGATGAAAATAAAACGATTGATGAACTAGTTGTTGAAGCTGATAATTTAATGTATGAAGACAAAGCAACTAATAAGAACTATAAAAGAAGAAAGAGTGACTGATAAGTTTCTCTTTCTTCTTTTATTGTTATTTCTTACAAACTTAAAGCTTGCGCATATTATTCCTGAAAAACAATATATATATGATATAATTATTATACATAAAAAGGAGTGATTGACATGGATATAATTAGATTTTCATTGATGGTATTAATAGGTGGACTAATCGGATGGTCAACAAATAAGATAGCTATTAAGATGCTTTTTAGACCAATAAACCCAATTAAAATTCTGTTTTTTACTTTTCAGGGTGTTTTTCCAAAAAGAAAAGATATTATGGCTATTTCATTAGCGGATACTATTGAAAAAGAGTTATTATCAAAGGAAGTTATTTTAAATAAGATTTTAAATAAAGATAATATGGAAGAGATTAAGAGAAATATTATGAACACTTTATTGGATAAACTTACTGAAAAGATTCCTCCAATGGTAAAAATGTTTTTAGGTGATAATTTAGATCAAATGATAAAAGATTTTTTTGAAAAAGAAGGAGATACTTTATTTGATGAAGTTATAGATCAATTTAAAGAAACTGGATTAGAAAATTTAAATATTAGAGAAATAGTAATTGAAAGAATTAATGATCTTGATTTTATTGAATTTGAAAAAATCATTTTTGGATTAATGAATAGAGAATTAAAACATATTGAAATAATCGGGTTAATATTAGGTTCTTTAATTGGAGTTGTCCAATATGTTATTACGATATTTTTATAGAAAAGCAGAATAAATAGTTTTTTATAGAGGGTTTTTGTGATTTTACAAGATGTAATTATAATGTTAGGAGTGTTATGATGAAAGCAGATTTACATATGCATACAATTTTATCTGATGGGTTTTATACTGCAAAAGACATAATTATAAAAGCTAAAAAACACCATATGGATATTATCGCTATAACTGATCATGACATTTGTAAAAATGTTAAAGAGAATTATCAGTTTGCTAAAGAAGAAGGAATTATCTATTTGCCTGGAATAGAATTATCAACAATTTATAAAAGGAGACCTGTTCATGTTTTAGGATATTTTAGAGATGATTCATATAAATCTGAAGAAATGTTAAATTATTATAAATTCATTAGAGAAGGAAGAGAGAAAAGAGCTCGTAAATTTATCGCTAATTTAAAAACGTATTTTGGTCTTGATATTACTTATGAAGAAGTTTATTCATATTCAACAGGAATTGTTACTAGACCTCATATGGCAAAGGCTCTTAAAAATAAATATCCGGATTTTACTTTAGGTAAAATCTATGGAGAATTATTAGGAGATAATAGTCCCGCCTATGTACCAAGCTGTGAAATCAGTATAGAAGAAGGAATTAATTTGTTGAGAAGAAATAACTGCGTCGTCATTCTAGCTCATCCAACATTATTAAAAGATGATATTAAAGACTTTGTTTTAAGTCAAGATTACGATGGATACGAAGGTATTTATATTAGGAATAAAGAAAATGATGAATTATTTTTTAGAACATTAGCGAAAAAAAGAAATATGATCATTACTGCTGGTGGAGATTTTCATGGAACACCAGGAGATACTATTCATGCTGAAATTGGAGAAATTTATATTGAGGGAAAAGATTTACAAGTTTTTTTAGATAAACTTGGTAAAGAAATATAAATAATAGAAAATAGGTAGTATAATATAAATATATAAGGAGGAAGTATTTTATATGAAGAGTAGAAGGATTTCTGGAGAACTAAGGTATAAAGATAGGGGTATAATCACTTATACAGTAATTCAAGGCTTTGATAATGAAGCAGATTATTTAGAACTAAAATACTCTGATGATGAAAAAACATATTCATGGGACTATCATTTTAATGACAATGGCAAATCAGCACTACTTTATATTAGAGATATCTCATATGAAGAATTAAAGGCAGGTTTTGTAAATTATGTTCATCAAAATGGGTATTATTTACACAAACATGAATATAACTTATTGAAAGAATCAATTGTTATTTTTGTAAGTCACAAAAAGTATATTTGGGATCTTTGTAAAAAAGAAGGTCTTTGTTAACTGATGAAAAAAGATTATTTAATTTCAATATTAGTATTAGTGATTACTAGTTTATTAATATTCATAGTTACACGAACTTTCTTTTTAGATTTAGCTAATAATTTTCCACTTATTACTGGATTTATTAAATTTTTTGTTTTGGCAACAATTGGAGATTTTATAGGATTAAGAATTAAAAAAGGTAATTGGGATAAACCTAATTACCTTTTAGTTAAAGCTTGTATTTGGGGATTTATTGGGATTGCAATTGTTTTAATGTTTGGTATTTTTACAGAAGGTGTACAACATTTGCAAGCTGAAAATATTTTGCCTTTTAACGGTAGTGTTTTTGCATTTGCGTTATTCACTTCAATTATAATGAATTTAACGTTTGCCCCAACAATGATGACATTTCACCGTCTTGCTGATACATATTTAAATTTAAAAATACTTAATAAACAAACAAAATTTAAAGATGTAGTTAATGAGGTTGAATGGAACCGATTTTTTAGTTTCATAATTTTTAGAACTATTCCGTTATTTTGGATTCCAGCTCATACAATTACGTTTTTGTTACCAAGTGAATATAGAGTTGTTTTCGCAGCGATACTTGGTATTTTCTTAGGATTAATTTTAGGAGTATTTAAAAATAAATAAACATATTTTATAATAGAATTAATAAAGTTTTATTGAAAATGGTTATTTTGTTAAGAACTAATTTTGAGGAGAAAGTATTATGACAAAAAGACAATTATTAAAAAAAATCAAAAGTGAATATATAGTAGAAAAAAGAAAAGAAAATAGTTATGATATTGTCATTTTATTAAATGGTAAAAAAATATATGTGAAAATATTAAATATTTCTTTAAATACAATCCTTTCTCTTAATTCAAAATATGTATGGGAATTGAAAAAAGGAAAGATATCAGGTATTAGATTTATTACTTACAGTTCTAATATAATAAATTTAAAAGATTTTATGAAAAAAGAGAATAAAGTTGTTATATTGACTAAAATGCCATATAAAATATTTAGACAAATAAATGAATCAGATATCGAAGATGTCACTAATGAAAAACTTGTAAATAATGTTTTATTAATTACAAATCCTCATAGTATTTATGATTTTTTTAAATAAATAATCTATAATTTATTTTTCCGTATTACATCAAATGCATTATTGCTTTTCTTGAAAAGTATTGTATAATGTAGACATACTTATATGAAAGAGGCGGTTTTATGAGCAATTATTATATCAAACGTTTCTTATCAGCAATATTTACAGTTTTCATAATAGCTACCATTACATTTTTCTTAATGAGAGCTATTCCTGGTGGACCTTTTACAAGAGAAAAAAAGGTTCCGGATGAAATTCTTGTAATTCTAGAAGAAAAGTATAACCTTGATAAACCTTTATTTACTCAATATGTTGATTATATGAAAGGATTAGTTCAAGGGGATCTCGGACCTTCTTATAGAATTCTTGGATATTCTGTAAATGACCTGATTAAGGGAGGTTTCCCAACGAGTGCTAAAATAGGAACGTTGGCGACCATGGTAATAATTTTAGTGGGGATTCCTGTTGGAATTATTTCAGCTTTAAAACAGAATAGCGCTATTGACTATTTTGTTACGTTTATGGCAACTTTAGGTGTCACAATACCTAGTTTTGTTATGGCAACACTTATTATTTACTTTTTTGCAGGACAGTTAGGATGGATACCAACAAATGGACTGAATAGTCCGTTGGCGTATATCGGACCAACGATAGCACTTTCTGGATATTCACTTAGTTTTGTTGCTCGATTAACAAGATCAAGCATGCTTGAAGTATTACGTCAAGATTATGTAAGAACTGCAAGAGCAAATGGACTTAGTGAATTCAAAGTCGTTTTCAAGCATGCGCTTAAAAATGCTTTAATTCCGGTAATTACATATGTAGGACCAATGGTAGCTGCTATATTAACTGGATCATTTGTTATTGAAAAAATATTCGCATTACCTGGAATGGGGAAATACTTTGTAGAAAGTGTTACAAACAGAGATTATACCGTAATTATTGGTATGACTGTTTTTTATGCAATTTTCTATATTGTTATGGTGTTCTTTGTTGATATTGCGTATTCTTTTATTGATCCAAGAATAAAACTAGATAGTTAGGAGGTTAGGAATATGACAAAAAAAGATTTTGAATTTATTACACGTGAAGAGAAATTAGATAATGAACAGACACGAAAAAGCCTAACTTACTGGCAAGATGTTTGGAGAAGATTAAAGAAAAATAAATTATCAATGATTGGATTAACAGGGGTAATTATAGTTATTTTATTTGGTGTTTTTGGACCATGGTTCACACCGTATAATTATTCTGATCAATTATTAGATTATTCTAATTTACCTCCAAGTTTTGAAATATATAAACTGGATGATGATTTTTATGTTTATGTTACTAAGGAATATCGTGTTTTAGAAACAACTGAAAAAGGAAAATTACTTGGTCGTATTGATTATATTCACAAAGATATAATTAATAAGATCTATTACTATGCAAAAGAATATGAATTAGTTATACCAGATAACGAAACTGGAAATTATCCTTTAGGAGTTACACTTGATGCTGGATCAGTTTATTCAGAAAAATGGGGAGTAGCTTTTAAAGATTCAGTTAACGTTGCTGGAGAAGATCAAATTGAATTAACATACATTCATCCAGACAGTCCTTTTTATGCTGCTTTAAAAGATGGCGAAGCATTTGATTTTACAAGTGATGATTTTACATTAACATCTATCAATCTTATCGATGATATTAATGCTGTTTCACCTGTTGAAACTTCATTGAAAATCAATGCTGGTGCACAAGGCATTGTTGATCAGTTAGAATTAAATAATCATATTTCTGAAATAGTATTTGGTGGGAAAGTAATTGAAGTTAATTTCTCATATAAGTTGATGGACGAAGGAGAACATCCTGCCGGATATGAAGATGTTAAAGTAGCAGTGACTTATAATGATGTTGAAAACAAATATGTTTATGATAAAGTTTCTAATTCAACATATTTATGGGGTAGTGATATGCTTGGTAGAGATATGTTAACTCGTGTTATGTTCGGGGCGAGAATTTCACTTACAATTGCTTTTATAGCAACTCTAGTAAATTTCTTTATTGGTATTTTTTATGGTAGTATTGCCGGATATAGCGGTGGAAACATTGATAATTATATGATGAGAATTGTTGACATTATCAACTCTATTCCACTTGTATTATATGTTATTTTATTAATGGTTTTATTAAAAGAAGTTATAATAGATGTTACTATTTTCGGACATTATTATGTCATATTTAAAGGCGGAGCAGGTCTCGGAACAATTATTATTGCTTTAGGTAGTATTTATTGGGTAGGTATGGCTCGTCTTGTTCGTGGACAAATTCTAGGTCTTAAAGAACAAGAATTTGTACTTGCAGCTAAAACTATCGGAGTTTCAAAATTTAAAATTATTACTAAACATTTAATTCCAAACTCAATGGGACCAATTATTGTATCAATGACAATGATGATTCCATCAGCTGTATTTACAGAAGCTTTCTTAAGTTTTATTGGGCTTGGTATTTCAGCACCAAAAGCATCTTGGGGTACATTAGCAAATGAGGCCTTGAGCGGATTAACAACATACCCATATCAATTATTTTTCCCATCTGCGGCTATTGCTTTTACGATGTTAGCATTTAATTTCTTGGGTGATGGATTAAGAGATGCTCTTGATCCAAGATTGAGAAAAGGTTAGGTGATGGAAATGAAGAAAAAAATATTAGAAGTAAAAAATGTTAAAACTTCATTTTTTACTAATCTTGGTGAAGTGCAAGCTGTTAGAGGTGTAAGTTTTGATTTGCACGAAGGTGATGTGCTTGGTATTGTTGGAGAATCTGGTAGTGGTAAAAGTGTAACATCATTAAGTATTATGAATTTGGTTGATGATCCTGGTATTATCAAAGAAGGAGAAATTATTTTTAATGGTGTTGATTTAACGAAATTAGATAATGCAGAAATGTCTGAGTATCGTGGAAATGATATAGCTATGATATTTCAAGATCCAATGACAAGTTTAAATCCTGTTTATTCAATTAAAAATCAAATGATAGAAGTAATCAGAAGACATACAGATTTAACCAAAGAAGAAGCAATAGTTAGAGCTAAAGAACTTCTTTCGTTAGTTGGTATTCCTGATCCTGAACTACAAATAAATGATTATCCTCACCAGTTTTCTGGTGGGATGAGACAACGTGTTTTAATTGCTACTGCAATTTCATGTAGTCCAACATTATTAATTGCTGATGAACCAACTACAGCTTTAGATGTAACAATTCAAGCACAAATTCTTGAATTGTTACGAAGTATTCAAGAGAAAACTAAAATGTCAATTATATTAATTACTCATGATTTAGGAGTTATTGCTGAATTAAGTACTCATGTTGTAGTAATGTATGGTGGATTAATTATGGAAAAAGGAACTGTTGAAGATATTTTTTATAATCATCAACATCCATATACAAAAGGTCTTTATAATTCGATTCCTAAATCAAATAAAAAGAATAGAGAAAGACTTGTTCCAATTGAAGGAAGTCCTCCAGATTTAATGAATCCTCCAACAGGGTGTCCATTTAGTCCGAGATGTCCTCACGCAATGAAGATTTGTTTAGAAAAATCTGCACCTTTGTTTAAACTTTCGGATACTCATACATCTGCATGTTGGTTACAACATAAAGATGCTCCAGAAGTTAAAGGATTCAAGAAAGCAGAAAGGGGCGAATAAAATGGATGAACGTAAACCCTTATTAGAAGTAGTAGATTTAAAAAAATATTTTGATAAAAGCAGAGGATTTATTAAAAAAGAAAAAAGAATCTTAACTGCAGTAGATGGAATTAATTTAAAGATTTATAAAGGAGAAACATTTGGACTTGTTGGTGAAAGTGGATGTGGAAAATCAACTACTGGTCGTACTATTGTAAAACTTTATAAACCAACTGGTGGACAAATTATTTTTGATGGTGTTGATTTAGCCACTATTAAAGAAAGAAACATGTTGCCATATCGCCGAAAAATACAAATGATTTTTCAAGATCCATATGCTTCTTTAAATAGTCGTATGACTGTTACTGATATTATAGCTGAAGGAATTGAAACACATAAAATATTTGCTGATCATGAAAATCCTGAATTAGCTAAACAAGAAAAAATATATGAATTATTAGAATCTGTAGGATTGAAAAAAGAACATGCGAATCGTTATCCACATGAGTTTTCAGGTGGACAACGTCAACGTATTGGTATAGCTCGAGCACTCGCAGTAGATCCTGAACTAATTATTTGTGATGAACCTATTAGTGCACTTGATGTATCAATTCAAGCACAAGTTGTAAATATGCTTCAAGATTTTCAAAAAGAAAGAGGATTAACATATTTGTTTATTGCTCATGACTTATCAATGGTTAAATATATTAGTCATCGTATTGGGGTTATGTATATTGGTAAAATGATGGAAATTGCAACAAGTGATGATTTATATGAAAAGCCATTACATCCATATACAAAAGCTTTATTATCAAGTATTCCAGTACCTGATCCTAATAATCCTAATAAAGGAAATAGAATTATCCTTGAAGGTGATGTACCAAGTCCAATTAATCCGAAACCAGGATGTCGTTTTGCATCTAGATGTCGTTACTCAATTGATACTATTACTAGAAAAAGTGGAGTTGGAATTTTTGATAAAACAATTATTGGAAGAACATTATCAAGTAAAATTATTGATCCAAATACAAACTTAGTTATTGCTGATGAAGGACAAGAAATTACTGAAGAAATAGCTAGAAATATTGAAGGATTATTATTAAAGAAAATACTTGTTAGAAGACTTAAATGCTATACTGAAACACCTAAACTTGTTGAAGTATTAAAAGAGCATTTTGTAGCATGTCATTATACAAGTGAAATTAATAAAGATATTTTGTAAAATTATTAAATGGCTAATCAAAAGCTATGTTAACACTTTCATATGTGCTAATGCTCATAAAAACTTGCATATATAAGTAAAAAGTGGTAAAATATAGCATAAAATATAGAAAAAGAAAGAGGGTTTGAAATGAAAAAATTATTATTAGTTTTAGTTTCATTAGTTCTAGTTTTAGGTCTTTCTGCTTGTAAAACTGAAGAAGAAGACGTTGTTTTAAATTGGAACATCGGTGCAGATCCAGCAACTCTAGATCCAACATTAAATGGAGCTAGTGATGGTGGAGATGTTATTAACCAAACATTTGAAGGTTTAGTTAGAGAAATTAATGGTATTGTTTACCCAGGTATCGCTGAAAGTTGGGAAACTTCTGCTGACGGGTTAACAGTTACATTCCATTTAAGACATTCTAACTGGAGTGATGGAACTCCATTAACTGCAAATGATTTTGTTTATTCATGGTTACATGGTATGAATCCAGAAACAGCTTCAGAATATAGCTGGATTTGGGAATATACAAATGTAGTTGGTGCACAAAGTTTTGCTGAAGGTGAAGGAACTGCTGATGCTGTTGGCATTAAAGCTGTTGACGATTATACTTTCGAAGTTAAATTAGTGAATCCTACTGCTTACCTTGTATCACTTACTGCTTTCTACCACTTCTTACCAGTAAAACAAGAAGCTGTTGAAGCAGGACCAGATGGTATATGGGCAAAAGATCCTGAACTTTATGTTTCAAATGGACCTTTTAAATTAGTTGAATATACAATCGGTGAAGGATTAAAATTAGTTAAAAATGATGAATACTGGCAAGCTGATACTGTTATGATTGATGTTATCAATGGTAAATTTATTGATGATGCATCTACTGCATATGCTGCTTACAACGCTGGCGATTTAGACTTTATTCCTAGTGTTCCTACTGCAGAAGTGCCAATCTTAATCGCAGAATCTGATGAATTTCATGTTTACCCATTACTTGGAACTTACTATTACAGTTTCAATATGGATGAAAACGGTGATGGCGACAATAATGATGGTTACGTTTTAGGTTCTGACACAGATGACGGAATTTGGTCTAATGTTAACTTAAGAAACGCTTTATCTTATTCAATAGATAGAGAAGCAATCACTGAAGTTTTAGGTGCTGGACAAGTTCCAGCTGGTGGATTTGTTCCTCCAGGATTCTTAGATAACAATGATAATGATTTCTTCGCTGAAGCAGGTACATATGGACTTGTTACAGATGATGGTAATTATGCTGAAGCTGTTACATTATTCGCAACAGCTGCTAGTGAATTAGGACTTTCAGTTGATCAATTAAAAGCTGAACTTGAAAAAGAAGAATTATTATATAATACTTCTGAAGGTCATCAATTAATCGCTCAAATGGTTCAAGAAATGTGGCAAACTAACCTTGGATTCACAATGCCTTTAGCAAATCAAGAATGGGCTGTATTCCAAGCAACTAGAAGTGCTGGAGATTTCTCTATCGCACGTGGTGGATGGCTTACTGACTTTATGGATCCTTCTGGATTATTAAGTATTTTTGCTTCTACTAACTCATATAATGATCCAAATTACTATAATGATGCATTTGATACTTTATTATCAGAATCACAAGCAACAAGTGATCCTGCTATTCATTTCGCTAAATTATATGAAGCACAAGAAATGTTCATGACTGATATGCCAATTATCCCAGTATATCACTATACTGATTCTATGTTAGCTAAAAGCTATATAGTTGATTGGGGACGTTCAGTTCTTGGATCTGTAGACTTCTCAAAAGCTTCAATTGAAGCAAAATAATAAAATTTAAAGATTAAGGAATCCAAATTGGATTCCTTTTTTTTATGAGATATATGTAAATAAAATTATTATTATGCTATACATAAAACGAAAGTGATTTAGTCTTTGGATATTTATTTGATATATATTGGTATAATAATGATGTACAATTTTATACTAATAAGGTTATAGATAATCTATTTTTAGCCATTCATATAGAAACATATAATCATCGTAATCCTCAATAATATCATAGTGAATATTATCAAAAAGGATTAACTGATAATTTTCATAAGTATTCACAAACATGGAATGAAAATGCAATTATTTATTATGTAGATGATAAAGAAATTGCTAGATATACTAAAGGAAAAAATGGTTATGATTCATCACATAAAGGATGGCCATTTGATGAATATTTTTACATTATTATTAATTTAGCAATTGGTGGTAAAAGTGGGAAAATAGATAATAATTGTTTTCCACAATTATTAATTATTAAAGACATTAAAATATTTCAATAAAAATATCCTATATTAATAGGGTATTTTTTTTATTCTAATGATATAATTAATTGAGGTGACAAGTTATGAAAATATTAATAACTGGATTTTCTGCATTTTTAAAAAATAAAGAAAATCCAACACAAGAAGTTTTGAAGTTGCTACCAAAAAGCATTTATGGGAACGAATTAATAAAAGTTGAATTACCTGTAGTATATGACGAATGCTTTACCATGTTAATACCAATAATTGAAAATACTAATCCAGATATTATTATAAATTTAGGATTAGCTGGTGAAAGAAAAACTATTAGTTTAGAACGAATAGCTATAAATATTAATGATTCAAAATCAATGGATAATAAAGGAAATAAATTAATTGATAGAGTAATAGTCCCTTCAGGTGAAAATGCTTATTTTTCAACTTTACCACTTAGAAAAATAATTAAAAATATTGAAGTAAAGAAAATACCAGTTGAAATATCATCTTCAGCAGGGACATATGTTTGTAATAACTTAATGTATCATGTATTACATTATATTAAAGAAAATGATTTAAAAATAAAAGCTGGATTTATTCATGTGCCTTTCATGAGTGAACAACTTGATGATGAAAATATTAGTTCATTACCATTAAGTATTATATTAGAAGCGATTATAGATGCAATTAAGGCTTGCTTATAATCAGAAAGAAGGAAAAGATGGAAGTTAAAAGATTTAAAGTAAAAGGAAATAAAGACATTAAAATTAGTTGCTTTAAGATTATACCTGAAAATGTAGTAGGTGTTGTTCATATTTTACATGGTATGGGAGAACATAAGGAAAGATATTTGGATTTTGCTAATTTTTTAGCGAAAAACTCTTATGCTGTTTATGTACATGATCATCGCAAACATGGAAAAAGTGTTAACAGTAAAAATGAAGTAGGAATTTTTACAAAGAATGATAAATGGGATGATATAATTGATGACTGTAATATTGTTAATAGTAAAATAAAAAAAGATTTACCAAATATAAAAATAACTACATTAGGACATTCAATGGGAAGTATTATTGCGCGAAAATTTATTTCCGCATATCCTGAAGCTTCTGATTCAGCAATTATTATGGGAACACTTCCTGTTTATGGACTTAAAAAAGCATTAGTTCCATTATTAATAACTTCAGTAATGAATTTATTTAATCCTAAAAATAATAGAAGTCCTTTTATGGCGAAACAGTTAAATATGCCATTAATAAAAGAATTTGAACCAAGAAGAACTGATTTTGATTGGATTACTTCAGATGAAAAGATAGTTGATAAGTATGTAAAAGATCCACTTTGTGGATATACTTATTCAACAAGATTTTATAATGAGTTCTTTAAAGGAATCTTAAATGTAAATAAATTAAATGTTCTTTTATCTACAAAGAATATACCATTATTATTTATTTCAGGAGTATTAGACCCTGTTGGAGAACATGGAGAAGGAGTAAAGAGTATTAAAGAATTATATGAATCAAACGGATTCACTAATCTTACATTAGAAATTGTAAAAGATGCTAGACATGAAGTTCTGAATGAAAAAAATAAAGATTACACATATAAATTCATTATGGATTGGCTGAAAAAAGTAAAATAATAAGTTTTAAAAATTATTTCTAAAGAGTTGTGTAATATAGATGAATGCCCTATATATTTTAGGGCATTTTTTAGTAGTTCAATATAGTTGTTAAAGAAAATTAATATCATTGTACATATGAAAACAATCAATAAAAATGTCTTTATATTGTGGCAAAAATAGAAAAAATATTATTTTGTTATATTCTCTTTTATAAAAATTAATACTATCTATCCGTATTTAATGGTAAAATAGACTTAATAGGGAAAAGGAGGAATTTTTAATGGTAGACAAAAACGAATTATTTGAAAAATCACTTCACAAGAATTATGGAACTGTTCAAAAAAAAGAAAATGCAATAGCGGAGTTGAATGTTAAACTAGCTAAAGAATTTTCTTCTAATACTATGGGATTAACAAAGACACTAAATAAAGAGATGAAAAGTCATCAAGTTAGAGATAAAGAAATAAAAAACAAATATAAAGAAAAATTGAAAGAAATCAAGATAAATAATGCTGCTGCAATAAAAGATATTGAAAATCGTATTAAAAAATTAGATATTGAATATAAAAACACTTTAATAATAAAGTTAGATAAACAAAATAATCCTCTTCAAACATTAGATGACATATTAGCTGAATTAAATACTAATAATGAGAAATTAATAAACGATATCAATAAACAATATAAAAGAGAAATAGCTACTAATGAAAAGGAAAAACTTAAGATTATTAAACAAGGTGAAAAAGACATTCTAAGTTTAGTTAATGAATTAAAAGAAACGCAAGAAAAATATGAAAGTCTTGTTGTTGATTTAAACGAAAAAAGAGAGGCTTCAGCGGAAAAATTAACAATTTTATCTGAAAAAGAAATTAAAAAAATAAATAAAGAAATTGAAAAAAATCAACTTAAAATTGATGAGATGCTTCTAGCTTCTGTACAACCCTATGAAAAGAAATTAGCTGATTTAGAAGAAAATATATTAAATGAAGAAAATAAATTTAAAAACAAAGAAAATGCTATAAGAGCTACTTTAGATACGAGAGTAACTCGACATCAAAAATTTCTAAAGAAGGCAATAGCAGAAGGTGATAATAGATCTGCTAAAGAACATAAAAGAAATATCATTTCTTTAGAAAAAGAGATGGAAAAAGAATTAAAATTATTATTAAAAGAACACCAAGATAAACATATTATTTTAAGTAAAATAAAGAACGATTTTATTACTGAAAATAATAATAAAATTGCTAATATTAAAATTGAATTTGTTAAATTTAAAGAAGACAAATTATACCAAATTGAAGTATGTAAAGCAAAATTAACAAATGATTTACAAATGTTAATTCTTAATACAAGAAAACAACTTGAAGAAGAATTAAATGTATATAATGAATACTTTGCAAATAATAAGAGTAAACAAGCTGAGATAATTAGAGATAAGGATATTGAACTTCAGAAACAATTTAATATTCAAGCTACTTTAAAAATAAAGTTTGACGAGGATATCTCAGTAAATGAAGCTGAATATCAAGAGTCCATAGCTGTTAAAAAAAGTGAATTTGAAACAAATAAACAGCCTGAAACTACGGAACAAAAATTAGCTAAAGTTGAATTTGATATTAATTTAGCAAAACTTAATACTGATAAAAAAATTATAGAAATAGAATTACCACATTTAATTAAGATTAATGAAAAAAACGAGCTTATTGAGTATCATATTAATGATTTTAATAAACAAGAAAGTGTTAATAAAGAATATTTAGATTATCAAAACGATTACTCTAATATGTATATCAATAGAGCAAAATATCTTTCTGAATATGAAGAATTGGAAATGAATAACCGAATTGACTTAAAATTATCATTTTTAGAAAAAGAAAGAAAATATCTTTTGACAGATTTTGAAAAAATCAGTCAAAAGATTAAGCAAGTTTATGAAACTGAAAAAGCTATGTTTTATGCCGAAATTAATAATGTTTCAAAAGATGCTGTAGAAAAGCTTGAATTATATAAAACTGATTTAAATAATCAAATTAACGCATTAGTTGATAAGAAAAACACTCTTAATCTAAAAGCGTATAAAAAAGAAATAAAAATACTAGATAAAGAAATATCTGATAAAAAACATAAACAGTTACATGGAATTGAAAAACGCCAAGATGAGATAAACACGAAAATATCAATCTTCAATAAAGGATTAGAGCATTCAAAAAATAGAATGATTAACGCTTTAAATGAAGTTACATATATTAATGATAGTGAATTATCGCGGTTAGATCAAGCAATTGAATTATTGAATGAAGAAAGAGATAAAGAGTTAAAAAATATTCAAGAACGTTTTTTAACCACAACTAGCGTTATAAATAAGTTTTTTAAAGAAGCTGAGCTTCGAAATACTAACACAAAAGAAGAAAACCAAATATATAAAAACAATAGAATTGCGAAAGAAGAAGAAGTAATAAAAAAAATCAATTTGGATCTTGATTATGAAAAACGTAATATTGTTTCAGAGTTAGAACAATTACTAAAGAATTATGAAATGTTAAAAGAAGAAATAAATGAAGAAACCAATAATTACAGACTAAAAGTAATCGAAAATTTAGAAATCAAAGCTAGAGATTATGAAGAACAAATTAATGAGTACCACATACAAGCAAAAAAACTTCTAATTGACCAAGAAAATATTCATAAAATTAATGTTGCTAAGTTTGAAGTAATATACGAGAATCATATATTAGAAGTAACTGAAGAATTGAAAATTAAAAAAAATGAATATAAATTAAAAATAATTGAAATTGAAAACGCTTTAAATGAAGAAGCTAAATCATTTGATTTAGCAAAAAAACAAGCTCATAAGATTTATAATGCAATGCTCGAAAAAGAACTCTCACTCGTTAATCAAAAATTACAACATGATTTAAGAAATATTTAATGTGAAATAATTATCGAAAATAAATTATAACAATTCATAATATATTCATAAGTATTATATATAATAAAAACATAAAGGAGGTATATTTATGGGCTTATTTAAAAAAAGAAAAAAAGAAGTTATTGACGAAAGAACTGAATTAGAAAAATCGTTTGAAGAAAAAGGCCAACAAATTGGTAAAGATACTGGTAAAATTGTTCAAAAAAGTATAAACAAAATAAATGAATTAAAAGAAAAATATGATTCTGATAATAAACTTGACAAAGTTAGAAACTTTGCTGGAAAAGCTGAAAAAAAGGTTGGTAAAATTGTTAAGAAAGTTACAAAAAAAGAAAAAAATATAGTTGAAAATGAAGAACAATAAAACTATTAGAATAAGGGCTTGTTTAAAATAGCCCTTTTTTTATTTGAAAATAGTCTGAATGTAGAGTAGTTAATTAGTTGCTGATTACTTTATACATGATTAGAATTATATTATACTTAAAAAGAGGTGATATAGATGGCAAAAGAAATGAAGAAGTATACTGTTGAGTTATTAAAGATATCAATAGTAGGTGAAGATTATTATATTTTTGATTTCAAAATTCCAAATGGTATTTCTTTTATAGAAGGCCAATATGGAGTTTTTATGCATGATAATAAGGAAATAGAAGGAAGAAAAGTGAGAGCGCTTAGTATTGCATCTAGTAATGATGAGAACATTCTAAAAATAGCGACTCAAATAGGTGCTAATCCAAGTGATTTTAAAAAGAAAATGTTAGATTTACATATTGGTGATAAGATGATATTTAATGGACCTATGGGCTCATTTATTTTAAAACAAGGATTTCATAACGTTTTTATAGCTGGTGGAATTGGAATTACTCCAATAAGAGGAATACTTAAACAAATAGATAATATGAAGATTAAAGAAGAATCAGTATTAATATATTCAGAAAGAAGAAATGTTTACCCTTTTAAAGAAGAATTTGATAATATGGATTTCTTAGATAGATATTATAAAAATAATATTGAAAATACAAAAGCAGCAATTGATAAAGCATTACAAAAATACGCCAATAAAGCATTTTATTATGTTTCAGGCAGTCCGGGATTTATTAACGGAATTAAAGCACAACTAATTGATAAAGGAATAGATGATAAACATATAAAATATGATCGTTTTACAGGATATTAATTTTATAGTGAAATAAAAAAGTTGATGAGTAATAAACAATAGATGATTTCAAGTTTGAAATCATCTATTGTTTTAAAATCTATTATAACTAAATCATTAGATTTAATGATATAATGATAATATAAACAATTGAATATTAGAGAGTGAGGTTGATAATTATATGAAAAAGATAGATAACTATAAATTTATTTCGACATCAAAAGGTGATAAAGGAACATCAACAAATTATTCTAATGAAGTTTATTCTAAAAGTGATATATTATTTGAATTAATAGGTAATATTGATGAACTTAGTAGTGTACTTGGTATTGTATATCATTATACGAATGATAAAGAAGAAATCAAAGATATTCAAACAACTCTTCAGCATATAAGTTCTTTAATTGCAACTACAGATGAAAACATCAGAAATAATAAATTGATCCAAATAGATGATTTAAATCTTTCAAAATTAGAGTATAAAGAGCAAATGCTTTTAGAAAAGAGCAATATAGAACCAAAATTTGTTTTACCAGGAAGTGATACTTCTAAAGTAGGAGCATATTATGATTTTGCTAGAAGTATAGCGAGAAGAGCAGAAAGAAGTTTAGTAAAGTTTGTTGAAGTTCATAAAAGAAACGACCTAGATTACTGTATTAAGTACTTAAATAGACTTAGTGATTTATTATTTATTTATTCTAGATCTTTAGCTTAAACAGCAAATTTATTTGCTGTTTTATTATTACAGAAGACTATTTAAGGTCGGGTATTTAAAAGAATTTGGCGAATTGATGAACCAAGAGATATATATTCATTTAAAGACGAGTTTATTAAATTAGATTTATTAGATAAGTACTATCGTGTTAATATTGAAATCAATCAAGAGATAATAGATAGAGTTTCTAAAGAATATCAAAATAAATTATATTTCTATATTGTAGGAGGTTCAAGATTTGTTAATAGTTGCTGAATAACTAGTCAATAATAAGGTGAAATTATCAAATATAAAATTTGATAGATTTAATGATATGAGTAAGTTATCAATATTTTAAAGGTCTATCCTAAAATAATGTTATTGAATACGAAAATTATATTGATTATTTTAAACTGAAAAAACCTTAATTATAAATAATGTAAGGGGTTACAAAAATTGTTTTATTTTCTTATATTTTATAGTATAATACATATAAGTAAAAAAAAAGAGAGGAAGATTTATGAGATGAAAAAATTATTTGTTTTATTATTTGTAATATTTATTACCTTTACTTTGACTGCATGTACGGGTGAAGTAGAAGTTGCAGTTGACGATTTAAACGCACTAGTTGATGACTTAACTGCCGAAGACGTTGCATTAGATGCAGCTGTCACAGATTTAGAAACTGAACTTGATGCATTAGAAACTAAACTTGATGCATTAGAAACTGATGATGAAGCTGTTGCAGTATTAATCGCTGATATTTTAGACGATATTGATACTGTTAATGATGAATTAGCTGCATTAGGAGTTTTATCTGGAGCTAACGAAGATGATATTGCTGCTATTGATGTACTTATTACTGGATTACAAGCACAAGTTGATGCATTACAAGCACAAGTTGATCATTTATATGTTGAAGAATTACCATTCTTAAAAGAAGTGGAAATTATTTTAGTACATACAAATGATGTTCATGGTCGTGTTAATGATGACTCATGGAGTGGAACAATGGGTATGGCAACAGTTAAGAATATTATTGATGAGATTGAAACTCAATTTGATAATACTATGTTAATATCTGCTGGAGACATTTTCCATGGTACTACATTTGCTACATTAGAAGAGGGAGAAAGTGTTCTTAACGTTATGAACTTTGTTGGATATGATTTACTTACTCCTGGTAATCATGACTTTGATTATGGATTAGATAGATTATTGGAATTAGAAGAATTAGCTGATTTTCCATTAATTTCTGCTAATATCCAATACAAAGCAGATAATACTGATGTATTTAATCCTTATATTATTCAAGAATTTGATGGTGTAAAAGTTGGTTTCTTCGGAATTACTTCACCTGAAACTGCTTATAAAACTCATCCTGATAATGTAACTGATGTTAATTTCTTAGATCCTATTGCTCAATCACAAGCTATGGTTGATGAGTTAGAAGGATTAGTTGACGTTATTGTTTTAGTAGCACACGTTGGATTAGATGCATCTACTTTAATTACTACTGAAGATATTGCTTTAGCGGTAGATGGAATTGATGTAATTATTGATGGACATTCACATACTGTTTTACCTCATGGTATGATGGTTAATGATACATTAATCGTAAGTACTGGAGAATATATGAAAAACTTAGGTGTTCTTTCAATTGTTGTTCAAGGTGGGCAAGTAGTTGCTAAGAATTCAATGCTGATATCTGCTGATTATGCTGCTGATTTAGGTTACGGAGCTGACGCAGAAGTTCAAGCTTATATTGATGATATTATTAATGATCAAGATGAGATTTTAGGAGTTGTAGTTGGACAGACTTCTGTTGTTCTTGAAGGTGAAAGAGATGACGTTCGTACTGGTGAAACCAATCTTGGTGATTTAATTACTGATTCTATGATTGATATGACTGGTGCAGATGTCGCGATTACTAATGGTGGAGGAATTAGAGCCTCTATTGCTATTGGTGAAATCACTGTTGGAGATATTATTACTGTATTACCATTCGGTAACATTATTGTTACTAAAGAACTTACAGGACAAGCACTTCTTAATACGTTAGAATATGGTACTTCATCATATCCTAATTCTTCAGGTAAATTCTCACATGTTGCGGGAGTTACATTTGATATTAATCTTGATAATGCAGACGGAGAACGTGTTGAAAATGTAATGGTTAATGGAGTACCCCTTGATTTGATGGCTACATACATGGTTGCTACTAATGATTTCTTAGCTGCTGGTGGAGACGGATACGTAGAATTTGGTCTTGTTCCTACTGCTGCTGAATATGGTGGATTACACGAAGCATTAACAACTAAATTTGTAGTTGGTACTGATGTTGTTCTTCCTACTATGGGTAGAATCACAGTTACTAACGCTCCTGATTTATTCTTTAGTGAATATGGTGAACCAGATGGTGGAAACTGTAAATATGTTGAAATTTATAATCCAACTAATAATGCTATAGATTTATCTAATTATAAAATTATTAAAGGTGGAAATGGTGAAGCATTTGATGTATCTACAAATATTGAAGTATTAACTGGTACTTTAGCTGCTGGTGCTGTTTTAGTTATTGGTAACCCTGCTTGTTTTGATGGTTCAGACAGTGCGAGTATTGATGCAGGATTCCCTCAAACAGGAATTAGTTATCTTTCATCAACTGTTGCTGGATACGTAAACGGTGATGATGCTCTTGGACTATTCAAAAATGATGTTTTAATTGATACAATCGGACTTGGTGGAGAAGACCCAGGAAGCAGTTGGGCTGTTGGTGATGGAGATTTACTTGGTGGATTTACAGCTAACGCAAACTTAATTCGTGTTCCTGGAACAGTACATGGTAATCCTGATTGGGCTGTTGTAGCAATGGAATGGATTGTTGTTGATCACAGAGACTACACTGATGTAGGTTCTTATACTGTAACTCCTTAATTAGATATTATGATAATATAATTAATAGATGATTTCTTAACTGAAATCATCTATTTTTTGGTAGTTTCTATAAACCTAATTTACTGCTTTGCCTATATAATGAAGTGTGTAAGAGAATCATTATAAAAAGAAGATATATTGTAAAAAAGATTGACGACAATAAATTTATCTCTACAGCAAAAGGTGATAAAGGAATATTAAAAAATTATTCAATAAATTATACTCAAAGAGTGATTATTTATTTAAAGTGTTAGGAAATATTGATTAACTTAGCAGTGTTCTTGGAGTAGTTTATTATAATACTTAGGAAAAAGAAGAAATAAGAGATATTCAATAATTTTACAACATATAAACTCTCAAGTTGCTACGACAGATGAAGGGATTAGAAAAGAAAAATTAATTCGAGTAAGTGAATAAAATGTCCGAAATTAGAATATAAGGAACAAATGCTTTTAGAAAAGAGCAATATAGAACCAAAATTTATTTTACCAGGAAGTGACACTTCTAAAGTAAGAGCATATTATGATTTTGCTAGAAGTATAGCGAGAAGAGCAGAAAGAAGTTTAATAAAGTTGTTGGTGTCCATAAAGAAACGACCTAGATTACTGTATTAAGCACTTAAACAGACTTGGTGATTTATTATTTATTTATTCTAGATCCTTAGCTTAAATAGTAAATTTTATTTACTGATTAATCATTAATATATGCTTCTTAATTATAATTATTATTAATTATATTTCGTATGCTAAATTAGATAAAGTTTATATGGAAAAAAATAGTGTTTTGTAGTAAAATTAATATAAGAGTTTGTACAATACAAAAAATAGGAGGAAAAAAATGAAAAAATTATTATCTTTAGTTGCTTTATTAATTCTTGTATTCGCAATGGCAGGATGCCAAAAAGAAACTAAAACATTATCAGTGTACTTTGTACCTTCAAGAGATGCAGCATTAATCTTAGAAACTACAGAGCCACTAAAAGCTTTATTAAAAGCTGAATTAGCTGAACAGGGTTATGATTTCGATGAAATTATTATCGAAGTAGGATCTTCTTACGAAGCAGTTGGAGAAGCAATGATTTCTGGTACTGCAGATGTTGGATTCTTACCAGGCGGAACTTATGCTTTATATTCTGTTGATGATGAAATCAACGTAATCCTTACAGCTTTAAGATCAGGATTAGATAAAGATTTTAATGATGCAATTGATTGGAATGACGGAGAACCTACTCATAGAGTATCTGACGAAATGGTTGCTTATTATCGTGGATTAATGATTGCTGGGCCTAGTGCTTATGGTCGTGAATTAGCTGCTAAAGTTAATGCAGGAACTGCACTTACATGGGACGATTTCAACGCAGCTAATTGGTGTGTTAGATCTTCAACTTCATCTTCAGGATTTATTTATCCAACAATTTGGTTAATGGAACAATTTGATGATCAAGGAATTACTGATTTAAATAGTTTCGTTCAAACTGATGGTTACGGTACTTCAATGGCTTCTTTAGCTGCTGGTACTTGTGATATCGCTACTATCTATGCTGATGCACGTATGGATTATGTAGATAAATGGGTTGACGCTAGTGAAGGATTTGGTAGAGAATTATCAATTTGGGAAGAAACTGACGTAGTTGGTGTTACTCCTGGTATCTATAATGATACAATTTCTGTTTCTAATTTAACTGTTGATGCAGATTTAGCTGCTGCACTTCAAGTAGCGTTTATTAATATAGCAAACACTCCTGAAGGATTAGAAATTATTTCAATTTATAGTCATGCAGGATATCAAGTTGCTGTATCTGCAGATTATGATAATGAAAGAGCTGCACAAGCTATATTATCAGGTGAATAGAATTATAATTATTTAAAATTAAAAATAGGCTTGTTCATTTGAGCAAGCCTGTTTTTTTACAGAAAGGCTGATTAGATGATTAAATTTGAGCATGTTGGTAAAATATATCCAGATGGCACTGTTGCATTAGTTGATGTCACATTAGAAATAGCTCAAGGTGAATTTGTGGCAGTTATTGGATTAAGTGGTGCTGGAAAATCAACAATGATAAAACTTATCAATAAAATGATTCCTGTTACTTCGGGAAAATTAATAGTTAATGACATAGAAGTAGATGAATCACTTAAAGGGAAGAGTTTAAGAACATTTAGAAGAAAAATTGGAATGATATTTCAATCTTTTAATTTAATTGGGAGAACAACAGTTATTAAAAATGTCCTTGCTGCAAGAGTTGCAGAAATGGATCCTATTAGTAGCTTATTTGGCATATATAAGAAAGAAGATAAAATTGTTGCTTTAGAAGCACTTGAACAAGTAGGAATACTAGAAAAAGCATATAACAGAGCAGATAAACTAAGTGGTGGTCAACAACAACGTGTTGCCTTATCTAGAACAATCGCTCAAAATCCCTCTATTATTTTAGCTGATGAACCGGTTGCGTCATTAGATCCAATTACAGCAAAACAAGTTATGGCAGACTTTGAGAAAATTAATAAGGAATTAAATATTACTGTTATTGCAAATATGCATCATGTTGATATGGCACTTCAATATGCGAGAAGAGTAATAGGTATTAGAGATGGAAGAATTGTTTTTGATGGTCCTTCTAGTTCTATTACTAATAACTTATTAAAAGGAATCTATGGTCGTGATATAACTGAAGAAGATATTATGGCTAAAAAATGACACAAGAACTAAATAATAAAACAAATAAATCAAAGAATAATAGAGAAAAAAAGAAAAATAAAAGAAAAATATATACACTTAAATCAGGAACACAAGTTGTTGAACCATTTTCAATTGTTCCAATTATTATTTTAATATTAATTGGATTTTCAATTGTTGCTTCAATTTTTACAAGAGTTAATATAGGAATGTTTTTTAGAAATATTGGTAACTTTTTCGATATTTTATTCAGAATGTTTCCTCCGAATTTTACTTACTTAGAAAAAGTTTGGAAACCGATGGTGGATACTATTCAAATGGCATTACTTGGAAGTATGCTAGGGTCTCTTTTTGCTTTACCTGTTGCGCTATTTGCTTCAAGTAATATTATAAAAAATAAATATATAATAGTTACTATTAGATTCTTATTATCATTGTTAAGAACCTTACCAGTATTAGTATATGCATTATTGTTAACTTTAATTTTCGGGTTTGGAACTTTTGCTGGAACAATCGCAATTTCAATTTTTACATTTGCGATTGTATCAAAAATGTTATTTGAAAAAATCGAGACTATTGATATGGGAGCTTTTATAGCTATTGAATCAACAGGCGCAAATAAAGTTAATGCTTTTACAACAGCGGTATTACCACAAATTATGCCTAACTATTTATCTATATCACTTTATAGTTTTGAAATTAATATTCGTTATGCAGCAATATTAGGTTATGTTGGTGCTGGTGGAATTGGGATTTTGTTAAATGATAGAATGAATTGGAGAGCATATAGTGATGTTATTGTTGTATTACTTGTATTGCTTGTCGTAGTAATTGCTATTGAATCTTTTTCTAGATATATAAGGGGGAGATTAGGATAATGGAAAATACAAAGAATATAAAAACACCAAGTGCTGCTGTTACAGAAGCATTTAATAATCGTCCAAAAACATTTGTTAGAAACACAATAGTTATTAGTGTATTGTTGGCTTTAGTAATATGGAGCTCTAGCATATTAGACTTTGGTGGTATAAATGAACAAGGTATTAATGTCATTAGAGGTGTAATGAATGCTTTAGTCAAACCTAATACAGATTGGTTATTCAACTTAAATTCTCACAAAACTAGTATTCCTTGGCTAATGTTTGAAACTATTTCAATGGCCTTTTTAGGAACAATCATAGGTGCGGTTTTGTCAATTCCTTTCGCTTTCTTTGCTAGTAGAAATATTACTGGAGAATGGGGAAGCTATGGCGGAAATATTGTTGTAACTACAATTAGATCTTTCCCAGTTTTAATTTTAGGATTAATGTTTATTAAAGTTGCAGGACCTGGTCCTTTTGCAGGAGTACTAACTATTAGTGTTTCTTCAATCGGAATGATTACTAAATTATATATTGAATCAATTGAAGATATTGATAGAGGTATTCTAGATGCATTAGATGCGATGGGATCTACTACAATTCAAAAGATTCGTTATGGAATAATTCCACAGTTAACAGCTAACTTTATTTCTGTTGCTATTTATCGTTTTGAAATTAATGTTAGAAATGCAACAATTTTAGGACTTGTTGGAGCTGGAGGAATTGGTTTTACATTAATTGCTGCAATGGGAGCTTATCGTTGGAATGATGCTGCTGCATGTTTATGGGGTATTGTTGTTGTAGTAATTGTTGTTGAGTTTTTCTCAACAAATATTAGACGTAAACTAATTACAGGAGAATAGTATAAAAGGTTCTGCATTTTTCAAATGTAGAACCTTTTTATTAGTTCATTTTTTCTCTCAATTAATTTTATCACTTCAACCAAAACACACTATATACCATACATTGTTATCGATAACAATGTATTTTATTTATACAATTACAAAATTTTTATGTATAAACTAATAATATACATGGTATAATGATAACAGAAGATTGATAAAGGAGATTGAAATTAATGGAGAGAAAAATAGCGATTATTACATGCTCTAATGCTTGTTTGGATTACATGAAACATGATTATGATATCAAAGTATTCAGATCTTCAGTTCATTTAGGAGATGAAACGTTTTTAGATTATATTGATATTACTGCAGCAGAATTTTATCAACGACTAGAAAATGACAGTTCAGTTTTTCCAAGCACTAGTTTTTATCCTGTTGGGAAAATGATTAAACTTTATGAAGATTTAGTTAAAGATGGATTCACTCAAGCTTTGGTTATTTCGATATCAAGTGAAATGAGTGGGATATACAATGCTTCATTAATTGCTGCTAAAGAAGTTAAGGAATTAGAGGTAACTGTTTTTGATTCAAAAACAGTTGCTTATCCAGAAGCTAAGATGGTTATGTTAGCTTCAAAGATGGTACAAGAAGGTAAAAACATACCAGAAATAATTAAAGAACTGGAATATATAAGAGATAATAATAAAATTTATTTTGTTGTTCACACATTAGATTATCTTGTTAAAAATGGAAGACTATCAAACGCTAGCGGATTTATAGGAAGTGCTTTAAAAATTAAACCGGTATTAACAATTTCAAAAGAAGGTAAGGTCGAAACTTTTGAAAAGATAAGAACTTTCAAAAAAGCAGTTGATCGAGTATTGAAACTATATTTTGATGAAACAAACGGATTAGATGTAGAACCATTTATTATTCATGCGAATAATGATGAAACAAAAGATTATGTAATTAAGATTTTAAAAGAAAATGATCCAACATTAAAAAATGTTATATCAACACCCTTGACACCTGTAGTTGGGGCCCATGCTGGTCCTGGAACAATAGGATTAGGATATTGTATTAAAAAATAAAGTTGAAAACTTTATTTTTTTTAAATACTAATTGTGTTAAACACAGTAAGTATGTTATTATATAACTGTGTTAAACACAGTAAAGGAGGTTTTGGATGAATTCACAGTTTAAGAAGGGCATTATTGAAATGTGTGTGTTGAAAATAATAAGTAGAAAAGATATGTATGGATTTGAACTTATTGAAAACATTTCTCGTGAGATTGAAGTGAATGAAAATACTATTTATCCAATTTTAAGAAGATTAACTAAACAAGAGTTATTTGATACCTATACAGAATCAACGAGTATAGGTGCTCCAAGGAAGTATTATACATTAACGACTCTTGGGAAAGAAAAGCTAAATGAGTATGAGGATGAATGGAAAACATTCTTAGATAGCGTTTATCGAATATTAGGAGGTACAGGCAATGAAGGATAATTATCTAAAAGAATTAAGAGAATTATTGAATAATTATAAAATGGATGAAGCTGAAAAAGATGAAATAATTAATGATTATAATGATATGTATAAAGGATATCAAGGTAAGAATATAAATGATGAAGAAATCATTACTAAACTTGGAAGTCCAAAAAGTATTATCAGAGAATTGACTGAAGGATTTAAAAAAATTGAAAAGCCTTTCCCCGGTGGGGAAAAGTTAATTGCTTTAACTCCATTTATTTCGACCATCATATTTTTCATTTTAGGGTTTGGATTTGATTTATGGCATCCAGGATGGATTGTATTTACAATTATTCCGGTAACTGCGATTATAGTAAATATGTGGAAAACAAGAGATGAACAGATGACTACAGCATTAGCTCCGTTTTTCGCAACAATCTTGTTTTTATATCTTGGATTTTATCATAATTTGTGGCATCCAGGATGGGTTGTATTTATTATTATTCCCGTATTAGGTGTTTGGAATAGTAGAAGAACTTTAACTAATTTAGATTTAATTGTTTCTTTAAGTCCTTTTTTAGCAGTAATCTCATATATAGTGTTAGGTTTGAAAGGTTATTGGATTGAAGGTTGGTTAGTCTTTTTAATAATTCCGATGTTAGGAGTGTTAAATGAAAAAAACAAATTTAAATTAATTGCTTGGGAATTGTTATTTTCTATTGGTATAATAGGATATTTATATTACGGAAACTTATATCCTAATACTTGGGAATATGGATTATTAGCTTTTATTCCAGTTATTATTTTTGGAATAATAACTGGAAATATTTTTATAGGATTTAAGGATATCCCAAGAGGATATCAAAACATTATAGCTATTAGTGTGGTAGCTTTCTTATTACTAGGATTTAGTTTTAATGAATGGGGATCAGCATGGCTTGTTTTTTTAATTTTGCCAGTATACGCAATTAGAAAAGAAGCACCTAGAAAAGACCAGATAATAGCTTTATCTCCATTTGTAGCATTAGTTATTTTCTTTATTTTAGGACATTGTTTTGAACTATGGGAATATAGTTGGATGGCATTTTTATTAATTCCAATAGTAGCTATAATTAAGAATAAATAATTGAAATATTTTGTTTACTTTAAGAGTTATTCGTCATAAAATAGAAACATATGAGGAGTGATATATTTATGGATAATAGAGATGCTAGAAAGTTTTTTATTAGGTTCTTATTATTAACTGTTCTAACATTTATTTTAGCTTCATTAAGTTTAGCTTTTGTTAATATGGATGGAGCAGGACTATGGATAGGTGGAATTGTTGTAGGTATTAATATTTTATTATTACTTTACTTTATTGTTTTAGCAATTTATAAATTAGTAAAACATATCTTAAATAAGGAAAAAGCATACTTTGACTTTATGTTTGTTGTTAATTTACTGTTTACATTATTGATTTCTGTTGCTTTTTCATCGTTTTATTTTGTAACCTTATCAAGTGTTTTAGAAACTTAAAAATAAAAGAATTTATAAAAAAAGTAGAGCTTTTTTAAAAAAGTTCTACTTTTTAGGATCTATAATTATCTTTGTTAGCGGTAAAAGGCAGTTGTAAATAAATCTAAAAAACGAATTACATCCATTTTTAATAGTTCGAGAGATCTTTTTGTTAACTTACAGTTGTTATCAACTTTCCAATCGTTTGTAATTCTTTCAATAGTCCATTGGATAACTTTTAAAGAATGATTAATATTGATTTTTTCAATAAATAAATAGTAATCGATATTATTGAATATTTTTGTAAATAATTCTTCGTTGTTACGAATTATAATTTCACTAGTTTCTTTGATGATATTCTCATCTGTTATTAATTGGTGTTTTTCAAGTATTTTTGTAAATAATTTATGGTTATTATAAGCATCTGTCTTAGCAATTGTCGCAGTGCGAAGTCTGCTTAAAACATCGGTATCTAAAAAGTTTATTTTTTCTAAAGTATCATTTTTAATTGTGTCTTTAGCGTGTTTGAAAATATAAATATAAAGATCTTTTTTACTTATAAAATAGTGGAATAAAAGACCTTTTGAAACTTTGGCTTCTCTAACAATTGTATTAGTTGAAGCTTTTTTATAACCTTTATCTGCAAATTCTACTAATGCAGCTTCTAGTATACGGTTCCTCTTAGCATCTATCTTTTCTAAAAACTCACTCATATTCTCACCCTTTCTTTTTCATAACTTTTAAGTGGTCAATTAAATAATACCACTCTATTATTGATAATGCAAACATATAATTCAAAAGTATTCTTTGCGACATTTCGACAAGTATTTTAAAATTATTATATTTGTCAAACGAATAATTTTTAATGTGGATAGATTGTGTAAATATAGATTTCTTTTTGATTATCTTAAATTTACAATTAAAAATAATAAAATAGAACAAATTATTTGAATTATTAATGAGGATGGTATATAATATATTTGTAGCAGAAATGCTACACTTATCCCTTACATAGCATGGTGAATAAATTTATTTTATTCACACATCCCCTTCCTTAAGAACCGCAGAGATGCGGTTCTTTCCTATTTATAACAAAAAAGAGGACTTTATTGAAGTCCTCTTTTATATGAATAGATTAAGAAATATTGAGTTATATTTAATGGTTAATAAACTATGTTACCAAACTATATTATTAATTTTGATTACGAAAATGTTTGAATAAACCATCAATATTAGAAATTAGGTATAAAGTATTGACAGTAATAAATGTTAATGCTATAAAACAAACAATATAAACGTTCCAATTTTGGAATACTGATGAAACATTATCAGGTATATCATGAATAAACCAATAATTAGTTCCGAGGAAACCATTTAAGATGTAAACAATAATTCCTAGAATAAAAGTATTTTTATAAACTGTCATTGTCGTTTTATAATTAACTCGATAATGATACGCTTTATAGTAATATAACGGAATTGATAAGATTATTGAATGAAGAATAATATAATGATAATAACGGAAATTATAATATGTATATCCAAGACTATTAGGTAGTAGTAATGCCATTGTACCTCCAATTGTTCCATAAAAGAAAGCATAATTCCAAACTTTTTTATTATCAGTTAATAATAAAACAATTGAAAGGAAAACTGCAAAACTACAAATATGAAGAGGAACACTAAATCTTGGATAGGTCCAGTTATGGATGTGATATGATAATTCCAGAAAAATTAAAATTCCAACGAAAATATACTTGATTTTTTGTTCTTTTGAACTTTTTTTAATTCGATCTGATATCTTAAGAGTTATAATAACAGAAGATAATGCAAATAAAGATAATATTAAATGATGTATTGTCCACATTTGAGCTGACATACTAAAATCAATATCATGTCCAAAAAACCTTTCAAATGTCATTATGTAACCCCCAATCTACAAGAAATCTATTTGATGTCACTAAATTATAGCAAAAAATAGTTCTTTTGTCTATCTGCGATATATTTATATATATCTATTATAAATTGATGAAGATTTTAAAAAAGCCAAAAATATTATTTTTTGGCTTTTTGTAATACTTTCTCAATAAAAATATTAGCTATTGTTGGATCGAACTGTGTACCAATATTTCTTTTAATCTCTTCTATTGCTTCTTTTTTTGTAAGAGCATTTTTATATGTTCTTTTACTTATCATTGCGTCATAAGAATCAGCTAAAGCAATAATTCTTGATTGGATAGGTATTTCTTCTTTACTTAATCCT
>Ga0190303_1000064_pt1 | contig 42783 bp, 42 predicted proteins | sample 48700701_MG_FD_161672 | JGI IMG/M metagenome (GOLD analysis project Ga0190303, IMG submission 161672) | Hydrothermal vent sediment bacterial communities from Southern Trench, Guaymas Basin, Mexico - 4870-07-0-1_MG | ecosystem: Environmental > Aquatic > Marine > Hydrothermal vents > Sediment ... | reverse complement strand
TGTTGTTGGGAAACTGGTCAGTGTCCCAACCGGATTGGTAATCATTGCGGTTCATATCAATCGAACCAAACGCGCCCAGCGCAATGGCCGTAGCGATTTCATGTTCAAAGGAATGACCGGCAAGGATGGCGTGACCTTGCTCCAGATTTAGCTGCACTTCACCCTCAAGCCCGTATTTCTGGATGAAGCCAAAACAGGTGGCCGCGTCATAGTCATATTGGTGTTTTGATGGCTCTTGCGGTTTAGGTTCCAGCAGGATCGCACCTTTGAATCCGATCTTGTGCTTGTATTCTACCACCATGTTCAGGAATCGGCCCATATGGTCCAGTTCCGCTTCCAGATTGGTGTTTAACAGGGTTTCGTACCCCTCGCGCCCACCCCACAGCACATAATTTTGCCCGCCCAACTTGTGGGTCGCATCAATACAGGTTTTCACTGTGGCGGCAGAATAGGCGAACACATCAGGATCGGGATTGGTCGATGCCCCCGCCATAAAACGGTGGTTGGAAAACAGGTTCGCGGTGCCCCACAGTAGTTGTGTTTTGCTGGTTTCCATTTTAGCGGCAAAATAATCGACCATTTCAGCAAGGTTGCGAGTGCTTTCAGCGAAATTATCACCTTCGGGTCGCACATCGGCATCGTGGAAACAAAAGAACGGCACATCCAGAATGTCGAACATTTCAAAGGCTACATCAGCTTTTAATTTGGCCAACTCCATACCGTCGCCAAACCAGGGACGTTGAAAGGTTTCGCCACCGAATGGATCTGTCCCCGGCCATGCGAAAGAATGCCAATAAGCCACAGCGAAACGCAGGTGGTCCTGCATCCTTTTTCCCATGATGATTTTGTCCGCATTGTAGTGGCGATAGGTCATCGGGTTTGTGCTGTCCGGACCCTCATATTTAATCTGGGTAATGTCACCGAAAAAACTGGTCATGTCAGGATCCTTTCAAGGCTGGGTAGGCCGTGCGGAATTGTTGGTAAGCATCGGCATATGCGTTTAACTGAGCCTTATTAGGCTCTATTGTTTGGGAAATTCGGGGGGTGGTACATACGGATGCAGGGGCACCTGTGGCCGCCATCAGCCCCAAACGGGCGGCACCGAATGCAGCACCAAAATCACCGTCTTGCGGGATGTCGATTGGCAGGTTCAAGGCCGTAGCAATAGCGGCCAGCCAATAGTGCGATTGCGCCCCGCCACCCACGGCCAACAGGCGGGTGATATTGGTGCCGGTGCTGCGTAGCGCCGCGAGGTTATCACAAAAGGCAAAGGCAACGCCGTTCAGCACTGCGCGGGTCAGGGCGGGGCGATCATCACTGTGCGAAAGGTGCAGAAAAGCACCGCGTATGGCGGCGTCATTATGCGGCGTGCGTTCGCCACCCAGATAGGGCAAAAATTGCGTTTTAGTCGGGGCGCGCAGATCAAAGCCAAGCTCGGCGGTCAGATCACGCGCAGAAAGCCCTGTGATTTTACCATACCATTCCAGCGAATCCGTAGCTGACAGGATCACGCCCATCTGGTGCCATGTATCCGGTAAGGCGTGGCAAAATGTGTGCACAGCACTTTCAGGTCTCGGCAGGTAGGAATCATTGGCGGCGAACAATACGCCGGATGTGCCAAGCGACAAAAACGCCTGATCCCCCTTAACAACCCCCATGCCAATGGCCGACGCCGCATTATCACCCGCACCACCCGCAACGGTGATACCTTTGGGTAAATTCCAGCGGGCGGCGAGCGAATCACGTAATTGGCCTGCGGGGGTGTTGCCCTCGGTCAGGGTTGGCATCTGGGCGCTGGTCAGGTCGGTGGCAGCGAGCAATTCATCAGACCAATCACGTTTGCCAACATTCAACCAGCTGGTGCCAGCGCTGTCGGACATATCCGAGATTGCCTCACCCGTCAGCCAGAGGCGCAGGTAGTCTTTGGGCAGCAAAACCTTGTCAATTTTGGCAAACGATTCGGGCTCATTGCGTTGCAGCCATAGCAGCTTTGGTGCGGTGAACCCGGGAAATACAATATTACCGGACTGGGCGTGAAAGGCTGGATTAGTATCTAATTCAGCGGCCTCAATATGGCTGCGCGTGTCATTCCACAGGATACATGGGCGGATAGCGTGGCCCGATTTATCAACCAGTGTCGCGCCATGCATTTGCCCCGACAGACCGATGCCATGCAGGGCTGCCATTTCACGCGGGAATTTTTGGACAAGAGTATCGATCACCGTCTTGGTAGCGGTGATCCAGCTATCGGGGTCCTGCTCGCTCCAGCCATCATGGGGTCGCGTGACAATAAGCGGGGCACTGACTGAGCCTATACTGTTTTGATCTGCGTCGATCAACATCCCCTTAAGGGCGGAGGTGCCCAGATCAAGACCGAGATACATGGCGCTTTGCTCCGCTTGCGTTTTGATAATTCCAGTGTCACATATTATTTCGATGATAAAATTAAATCAAGAATTGATCTGGGCTGGCGTGTTTGGTTTGACATTGTCGGGTGCATTGGATGCACAAGAATTTGCGCCAGCGGTGTTTATGCAGGCATCAGACGCACAAATTAAACTGGGACAGTTGTTATTTTATGACCCGATACTAAGTGGCAACAAAAACACGTCCTGCGCCACCTGCCATCATCCAAAATTTGGCACATCCGACGGGGTTTCGCTGGCCTTGGGCGAGGGCGGCATTGGCCTTGGCCCTGATCGGCGCATAGACCCAGATAATGCGCCGGAACAGCGAATCGGGCGCAATGCACCGGCGCTGTTCAATCTGGGTGCATCCGAATTCACCGCGCTGTTTCATGACGGGCGATTACAGGTCGATGCCACACGCCCGTCAGGCATTCGCACCCCGCTGGATGAAGAAATGGTGCAAGGATTTAGCGGCATTTTATCGGCACAAGCGATGTTTCCGGTGCTGTCTGGCGATGAAATGTCAGGGCATTATTCGGAAAACGATGTCGCCCAAGCCGTGCGTCAGGGATTTTTGACGCATCAGGGCGGCGCGTGGGATATTATCGCCGGTAGGGTTACCAATGTGCCGGAATATCGGGTGATGTTTAACGCGGTGATTGGGCCGCGTGATATCAGGTTTACCGACATATCCAACGTGATCGCAGATTTCATTGCTTATGAATGGCGGGCGGATAACAGTGCGTTTGACCGATATCTGGCAGGCGAACCGTTGGAGGTCACGGCAGAAGCGGGGCGCGACTTGTTTTATGGCAAAGCCGGATGTTCGGCGTGCCACGCGGGGCGGTTCCAGACCGATCACGATTTTCACGCCATCGCCATGCCGCAAATCGGACCGGGCAAGGCCGCGCGATTTGAAAGCCATCACCGCGATGTCGGGCGATTGCGGGTGACTGGGTTGGCTGCGGATGCCTACCGTTTTCGCACACCCAGTTTGCGAAATGTCACCGAGACCGGACCATACGGCCATGACGGAGCCTATGCGACATTGGAGGCTGTGCTGCGCCACCATCTGGACCCTGTTGCGAGGTTGATGAGCTATGACCGCACGCAGGCAGTTTTGCCGGAATTGGCGGGTGCACAAGATTGGATGATACTGGATTCCCCTAATGAAATGGCGTTGATTGCGGCTGCAAATGAGTTGACCTCTATGGTGTTGAGTGACACCGAGGTCATTGCGATCATGGGATTTTTAGCAGCGCTGCGAGATGAGGCCAGTCTATATGGGCGGCTTGGAATCCCCGATAGTGTGCCCAGCGGATTGCCCGTTGATTAGAGCGGATCTACCGTTAGCTGATCCCGCTCGCGGCTGATGCGCAGGATCTGGTTGGCGGTGACATCGGACCATGTTGATGTGTCGCCATCAGGCCAGATAATACGCAAGCGCAGGGCGCTAGAGTCACCAAAACCAAAGTGGATGAGCGCTGCATTCCCACTGGCATGACCACCCCCAACAGTTAGTTCGCGCGACCACGTTGTGGTGCCGTCCGTCAGTTCAATCCACGCACCGATTGCACGCGGGTTTATGCCGGATTGCTGCATATCAAGCAGCAGCCAGTTGCCGGAATTTGTGGCGGTGTTTTGGTAAATCTCGACGCTAGCACGGCGGTTCACCACGACCAGATCAAGTTGACCATCAAGGTTTAGATCGGCCAACGAAGCACCGCGTGAACGGTCCATTGTGGCAATGCCAGCGGTTAGGCCGTGCTCAGTAAAGCTACCATCGGGCGACTGCATCAACAGGTTATTCGGATCACGCATGGCGCTATCTGGCATTTGTTCAACGTTGCCTTTTGCGATGAACACATCGTCCCGCCCGTCATTATCAACATCGCCAAATTCGATCTGCCAGCCGGTAGACGGGCGGCCATCGTCGCCCGTGTAGGGGCGCTGTGCGGTAGCCCCCTGTGCGTAGGGGGCATTCAGATATGCTGGCCCGTTTGTGGTTAGATCAGGCAGTTGCAGTTTCTGATCCCCCATCGAGCTTAGGAAAACCTCGGGGCGACCATCACCGGTAATATCGCGGCTGGCGATGCCCATCCCCCAGAGGCTGTATTCATGCCAACCGTCTGCTTCAGAATATAGACGAGGCGCATCCTGCATCGCCCACATTTGTTCGGACCCGCCGCGTACATAGTAATGCCGATCATTGCTGATACGCAGGTCGGCACGGCCATTTCGACCCCAATCCGAGAACAACATTGAAAGCGGACAATAGGCTGGCAAAAGCGGCGTAGTTATGTAGCGACCATCAGCAGGCTGCATCAGGAAATTATCGTCACAGGCCATGAATGGCCCGTCCGGATCATCGCGGTTAACGTAGTTCCCGATGGCAAGGGTTGGCAGGGTGCGGCCCGTTTGCCAAGTGGCGGAAAAGGCGGTCGTCCAATGGTTTTGGCCGTCAAACCCAAGATCGGTAAATTCGGTGAATGTGCAATCCGGCCCGCCACGCAGCAGTTTGTTTTCACCTACACGCATGATGAATAAATCAAGCTGCCCGTCACTATCAACATCAAGCGGATAGACACCAGTGACCGCAGTAAGCGCCAATAATTTCGGTGTTTTTGGTGTTAGTGAAACGGGTGCATCGCGCGACTGTGTGGTGTTACGCAACAGCATGGCAGGCCCTTGGCCACCTGCGATATACAGTTCGGGAAACAGATCACCATCACAGTCAAACGTCCCCACGCCACCGCCAACAAAAAACTCCCACCCACCTGTGTATTGATGGGTTATCCCTAATGCTGGTGACATATTTTCAAACATAGGCTGCCCAGATACCGGAGAACCAGAAAACAAAATAATCAGCAGCCCGATATTAGCCTTCATTGCTGGATAGCCCTCTTAACACAGCGTCAGTCACCCCTTGGATCGCACAGGTTGCAGCCCCGAGCGCCCATAGCTGATCGCCTGATTTATGAACACGCACATCCGGCAGCGGGCCGCCCATCTGAACGATGGAATTATTCATATCCCGTATTACATCTTCATCATAAAGATAGTCATGCTGCATACGTTCACCTGACAGAATTATCAACTCGGGTGCAAAAATGTTCACCACATTCGCCAACCCCATTGCGAACATACGGCCAGCACGTCGAAAAATTGAGAGCGCTATCTGATTGCCTGCGCGCGCCTCGCTCAACAGACGCTGCATCTGTTGTTCTGTATTGCCTGCCGTGGCGGGTTCCATAATGTGGCCCATTATAGTCGTCGCCTCGCGCAGCAACGCAAAATCACCTACATATGCTTCCAGACACCCGCGCTGCCCACATCTGCATAGCGCCCCGTCCAGTTGCACCTTGGTGTGCCCCAGTTCCGCGACACTGCCCCGGACCCCCCGAATAAGTTTTCCGTCTATAACAATCCCCATACCGACACCCTGCTCAATAGTGATGACGATAAAATTCTTGGTGTTTTTTCCCAGACCAAAATGCTGCTCGGCCAGGGCCACTACATTGGCGTCATTTTCCAAAAAGACAGGAATGCCAAGCGCCTGCCCAAGCATTTCCGTCAACGGCGCGTCTCGGTCAGACACCATCGGCGACCATCTGATCACGCCAACGAGGGTATCAATCACACCGGGCAAACCAATGCCAACTCCGGACAGTTGATCAACCGACATGCCAGCATCTTTCAACGCGCTCAACAATGTTGTCTTTAAAAAATCACGGGCCTCTAGTGCGGTTAAAACTGCCGAGGGGGTCGGGGTCGAGAATTCGGCGATTCTATTGCCTACATAATCAACAATGACCACCGTCGTTGATGTATTCGACAGCTTCATTCCCGCCACAAGGTGGGCTTGACTACGCACCTGTAGATCAACACGGGGACGACCCCGCTTCACCTTGTTTTGACCGGATTCGGCAGGGGTTTCTTCGATCAAACCTTTTGCAATCAGTTCGGCCGTAATACTGGTAACCGTCGCGGGGCTAAGACCAGTTTCCTGCGCAATATCGATACGTGCAACAGGCGCATTTTGCCGGATCGCGGCGAACACTGCTTTCTTGCCAGATTCGCGGCCACCAGAATTATTACCTACCCGATCAATCTTCATTTTTCGCTCCAGCACATCAGTAGTCACCAACATTACACTATTTAATTTGATTACTAAATTAAAATATCGCATAGTTTCAAACGACACGCGAATCCTGTTGGTTTTACCGTGCCTACAAAAAATCCTTGGGAGGATCACATGAAGAAACTTGGAATTATCGCTGGCGCATTGCTCAGCACCTGTATCGCAACATCCGCTATTGCGGCGGATCAAATCATCGGCGTCAGCTGGTCCAACTTTCAGGAAGAACGCTGGAAAACGGACGAAGCTGCGATGAAAGCCGCCATTGAAGCAAATGGCGACACATATATTTCTGCCGACGCACAATCATCCGCTGCCAAACAGCTGACAGATGTCGAAAGCCTGATCGCCCAAGGCGCAAATGCGCTGGTGATCCTGTCTGTTGACGCAGGCTCGGTTGGCGCAGCTGTGGATGCAGCCGCGGCCGAAGGCATCCCGGTGATCGGCTATGACCGCCTGATCGAGGACGAACGCGCGTTCTACCTGACCTTTGACAACAAAGAAGTTGGTCGGGTGATTGCACGTTCAATTCTGGCCGCTGTGCCTAAAGGCAACTACGCCATCATCAAAGGTGACAAGGGTGACCCAAACGCGGCCTTCCTGCTGGAAGGCATGATGGAAGTGATCGGCGCATCCGTTGAATCAGGTGACATCAAAATCGTTGGTGAAGCATTCACCGATGGCTGGAAGCCAGACAATGCACAAAAGAACATGGAGCAGATCCTGACCGCCAACGACAACAAGGTCGATGCGGTGATGTCGGAAAATGACGGCATGGCAGGTGGCGCAATTGCGGCACTGGCAGCCCAAGGTCTGAACATCCCTGTTTCCGGTCAAGACGGTGACCACGCAGCGCTGAACCGCGTTGCACGCGGCACACAAAACACATCGGTCTGGAAAGATTCCCGCGTGTTGGGTGCAGCGGCTGGCAACATCGCATCGGCACTTGCCGGTGGGGCCGAAATGGGCGCAGTTGAAGGCGCTGTAAAATGGTCCGGCGGGGCAAATGGTGTTGAAATGAACGCGATCTTCCTTGCGCCGACACCTATCAGCGCCGCCAATATCAATGTCGTGATTGACGCGGGCCATATCGCAAAAGAAAAAGTTTGCGAAGGTTCCGTTGCCGGCGTTGTTGGCTGCGAATAAACCGCTTTAAGATGACAATCTGCGCTGGGTTCAAACCTGGCGCAGATTTATTTTACCCGCCCCGACATTGCCAGACCTTCAGGAGATCGATGTGACAAAATCGGTAACGCCAAAAGCGAAATCAAAAACTGATGGGGCTTTCACGCGGTTCCTGCGTGCCACCGAGATTGACGCACGCCTGTTGGGAATGATCGCCGCACTGGTTTTAATTTGGATCGGGTTTCATGTTTACGGACAAGTGGTTAACGGTTACGGCGCATTTTTAACACCACGCAACCTGTGGAACCTGTCGGTGCAAACCGCATCAGTTGCTGTGATGGCAACGGGCATGGTTCTGGTGATTGTCACCCGTCACATTGATCTATCGGTTGGGTCAATCCTTGGATTTAGCGCCATGTCGATGGCGATTATTCAAGTCTGGATATTACCCGACCTGATCGGGCTGGGCCACCCGATGATCTGGGTTATCGCTGCTGGTTGTGGATTGCTGATCGGGGCTACAATCGGCGCGCTTCACGGTTACCTGATTGCCTATCTGGGCATCCCCGCTTTTATCGTCACCCTTGGTGGCCTGTTTGTCTGGCGCGGTGCCTCGTTCCTGCTGGCCCGAGGCGAAACCATTTCACCGGTGGATGCAACCTTCTCCTTACTTGGGGGCGGGCCATATGGCGCTGTCGGGGCAACAACAAGCTGGATAGTGGGTCTGGTTGCCTGTCTGGCTGTTATTGCCATATTGTGGCAGGGCCGCCGCCAACGCAGGCGCTTTGAGTTCCCGCTGCGTCCGATCTGGGCCGAGACCTTTCTGGGGGCTATCGGATGCGGTTTTATTCTGGGCTTTGTGCTGTTGGTTAATGCCTATCCTTGGCCTAAAGGCATCGTAAAACAATACGCAGCGGCCAATAACATCGACACGCCGGTGAATGAAATATTCATCAGCCACGGCTTTGCCATTCCGGTTTTGATGCTGATGGCTGTGGGTGTGATGATGACAGTTCTGACCACCCGCACCCGTTTTGGCCGTTATATTTACGCCATTGGCGGCAACCCGATGGCGGCTGAATTGGCAGGGATTAACACCCGCTGGGTCACAGTCAAGATTTTCGCGCTGATGGGCACGCTTTGCGGTTTGGCGGCAGTTATCGCCAGCGCACGACTGGGATCGGCCACAAACAGCCTTGGCACATTGGACGAATTATATGTCATCGCGGCCGTGGTGATTGGCGGCGCGTCATTTTCCGGCGGGGTCGGCACAATTTACGGCGCGATCATTGGCGCAGTGGTTTTGCAATCCTTGCAAACCGGCATGGTTCTGATCGGCTTTGACGCCGCGATCCAGCAGATGGTTGTGGGGGCAGTTCTGGTGTCGGCGGTTTGGGTCGACATTATCTATCGCCGCCGCAGCAGCACATAAGGGGAGGACGGAATTATGAATACACAAACCCCGCTGGTCGAGATGAGAAACATCGAACTGGCCTTTGGCGGCATCAAAGCCGTCGATGATGTCACCATTGATTTATTCCCCGGCGAAGTTGTCGGATTGCTGGGGCATAACGGTGCCGGAAAATCCACGCTGATCAAAGTTCTGTCAGGAGCCTACAAGGCCGACGCGGGCGAGATTTATGTGGAAGGAAAGCGTGCGATTATCAACAACCCGCGCGATGCCCGTAAATATAATATCGAGACGATTTACCAAACGCTGGCGCTGGCTGATAACCTCGACGCCGCCTCGAACCTGTTTCTGGGCCGCGAACTGGTTAACAAATTTGGCTTGGTCGATGACGACGCGATGGAGGCCGAAACCCGTAAAATTATGGCCCGCCTGAACCCAAACTTTGAAAAATTCTCATCGCCCGTCAGCGCATTATCCGGCGGGCAGCGCCAATCGGTTGCGATTACCCGCGCGGTCTATTTTAACGCTCGCATCCTGATTATGGACGAACCCACCGCAGCCCTTGGCCCGCAAGAAACCGAAATGGTCAATGAATTGATCCATCAGCTAAAGGCCGAAGGCATCGGGATATTCCTGATCAGTCACGACATCCACGACGTGATGGGCCTGTGCGATAGGGTCAGTGTGATGAAAAACGGCAAGCTAGTCGGCACTGAAAACGTAGAAGATGTGACCGACGATGAAATCCTTGCGATGATTATTCTGGGAAAACAGCCGCAAAAGAACGCCGCGAACACCTGAGGGCACCCCTCACAGCCCGCCCAATATATCCCGCTTGCGCCGCAGCTTGTTCATGACATGCACCAAGGCGGCAGTGATTTCAGGTTCGGACAGGGCGTGCCCTGACATTGGCACCAATTTCAACTCTGCCTTTGGCATCGCTTTTGCCACCTGCCAGGCCGAGGTCGGCGGGCAGATCATATCATAACGCCCCTGAATGATCGTGGCGGGGATATGGGCAATGCTGGGCAGGTTTTTCAAAATCCAGCCATCATGCTCCAAAAACCCTGCATTTGCGAAATAGTGGTTTTCAAGCCGCGCAAAGGCCAGCGCATAATCGGCAGGGGTTTGGCCCACTGCCCCGATATTATGGATCGAGGCCAGAGCATTTTCCCATGCGGACCACGCGCGGGCAAACCGGACTTCGGTATCGCGGTCACCGCAAAACAGGCGCGTATGGTAGGCGGCGATCAAATCGTCACGTTCCTCTATCGGAACCATGTTGGAAAAATCTTCCCACAGGTCGGGCCAAAACTTACCGGCCCCGCCACCATAGAACCAATCCAGCTCGTCTTGTGTCATCAGGAACACACCGCGCAAAACCAGATACGCGGCACGATCAGGGTGGGTTAGAGCATAAGTCAGCGACAGCGTAGCCCCCCAGCTGCCGCCAAAAACAATCCAGCGATCAATATCGAGCGCTGTGCGAATCCGCTCGATATCGGCAACCAGATGCCATGTTGTATTCGCCTCAATCGACGCATGTGGTTTGGAACGCCCACACCCGCGCTGATCAAACAGAATGATGCGATAGACCGCCGGATCAAAATAACGGCGCATCGCAGGGCTACATCCGCCGCCGGGACCACCATGCAGCACCACAACGGGCACACCATCAGGGTTGCCACATTGCTCGACATAGACGGTATGGCCATCGCCCACGTCCAGCATCCGTGTGTTAAACGGTGCTGTTTGCGCAAAAAGATACTGGGATGCGCTTTTTTGACCTGCGTTCTTATCCATGAGTGTCCTATATAGTGACATGAGCCGCACCAAAAGAGCACATGGAGTTCAGAATGCAAGCCGCGAAAACAACAGTTGATCCTGCCGAAGTAGCCAAATTCGAGGCGATGGCGGCGGAATGGTGGGATGTAAACGGTAAATTCAAGCCGCTGCACATGCTGAACCCGTGTCGGCTGGATTATATCACGCAGCGGATTGCAGCGCAGTTTGATCGTGATTTAACCGCTTCAATGCCGTTTGACGGTTTGCGCCTGCTGGATATTGGTTGTGGCGGCGGTCTGCTTTCAGAACCGATGGCACGGTTGGGTGCAACTGTGGTGGGGGCTGATGCTGCCGAGGGGAACATTCCTGTGGCACAGGTCCATGCAGATCAGCAGGGGCTTGAGATCGATTACCGGCACACCACAGCCGAAGCACTGGCCGAAGCGAACGAGCAATTTGACGTGGTTTTGAATATGGAGGTGGTCGAGCATGTCTCTGATCCACTGACTTATCTAACGGCCTGTCGGCAGTTGCTGAAACCAGGTGGTTTGATGATTTGTTCAACCCTGAATCGCAATCCCAAAAGTTATGCGGTGGCCATTATCGGTGCCGAACATATCATGCGCTGGCTGCCCAAAGGCACGCATGAATGGCGCAAGTTTATCACGCCGGATGAGCTGTATGATTTGATCAAAACCGCAGGATTAGAGCCTGTTAATCGCAGCGGATTCGTATTTAATCCGATTGCATGGTCGTGGTCATTATCGGATCGAGATCTGTCAGTGAACTATGTGACCTCAAGCCTTAAGCGCTAGTCGCTTTCATCCATTTGTTCGCGCAATTCGCGCAAAACCGGCAAAGCGCTACGCACCTTTTCAGGGCCGATTTTTTCGACCACTTTTGCAATGATCGGGGTAATTGCATTCAGTGCCACTTCCCTCGCCGCCCTGCCTGACGGGCTGATCGTAACATGCTTGCGACGTGCATCATCCCAATCAGGGCGGATGTGGACATGACCCGCCCATTCCAGTTTGTTCAATGTATTGGTCATCGCTCCGCGCGTGACGTGAAACGCTTTGGCAAGCTGGGCAGGGGAACGTTCCGTGTTTGCGGTCGCCAAATGGTTCAGCACAGAAAAATGTGACAGCTCCATTCCCTTTGGCAAGGCTTTGGACAGGCGATTGCGCGCCAGTTGATCTGCCATAAAGATTTCGCTGAACAGTGCTACAGCAAGGGGATCGTTGGCGTCGCTCATTCCGGCACACCATAATCGCGGTCGTGGGACAGGGACGGAATTTTACGCCGCGCCGCGTCAACCTCGGATAAATCAAAATCAACCAGCGTTAGACCCGCTTTTGTGCCACCATCCGCCAAAACCTCGCCCCATGGTGATACCGCCAATGAATGCCCATATGTGTCGCGCGATCGTCCCGTAGTGGCAGGGTGAGGGCCGCATTGGGCGGGGGCAAAAACATAGCATCCGGTTTCAATCGCACGTGCCCGAAGCAGGGTTTCCCAATGCGCCGCGCCCGATACAGGGGAAAAGGCCGCGGGGCCGGTCAGGATTTGGGCGCCATTTTGGGCCAATGTGCGGTGCAGGTGCGGGAACCGGACGTCATAACAAATGGTCATGCCCACTTTGGCAAAATCAGTGTCGGCAATCACCGCCTGTTTCCCGGGCCGGTAACCCGCAGATTCACGGTAGGTCTCGGTTTTACTAATCTCGACATCAAACATGTGGATTTTATCATAACGGGCCACAATCGCGCCTTTGGGCGATATCATGAACGACCGGTTGGCGAATCGCCCATCCGCATCATTGGTTTTCAATGCCAATGAGCCGATCAGCAGCCAGATGCCCAGCGTTTTTGCCTCGGCCTGTAGGGCGGCAAGTGTTGGATCATCATCCTCAGGACACAGCACCGATTGCTGATGGGCACGACTATCCGACACACAATTTGTCACCTCGGGCGTCAACAGGAATCCAGCGCCAGAACCAGCCGCTTGCCGCATATAATCAACGGTCTGCGGAATATTATCCGCAGGCTGATCAGACGAATTCAGCTGAATTAGAGCCGCTTTCATTGCCTATCCCGCCAGCATTGTATCAAGTTTGCCCGCTCGTTCCAGCGCGTGCAATTCATCACAACCACCAACATGATTATCACCGATAAATATTTGCGGCACTGTATGACCACCATTTGCGCGGCTCATCATTTCCTGACGCTTGGCGGCGTTCATCCCAACGTTATACTCGGTAAACTCCACCCCTTTGCTTTTCAGCAACCGTTTGGCCGCCACGCAGAACCCGCAAAAGGGCGAGGTGTAAATTTCAACTGTTTGCATTTCCATATCCCTATCGTTTTGCCGAACTATAGGGATTTATACATCCTTCGCAACGCGCGCTAGCGTCACGGTGAAAACATCTTTGGCTCCTGCGGCCAGACATGCCTCGGTGCAGGCCGCAAGGGTTGCGCCGGACGTCATCACATCATCAACCAGCAGGATCGAGCGGCCAATCAGGCGATGACGGCGTTTTGGATTGGCAGAAATGGTGTCCGCCAGCATTTGAAACCGCGCATCACGGCCCAGACCATCAAGAGAACGCGTGCGCTTGCTGCGAACCAGCAAATCAGGGCAGTAGGATTGATCCAGCACCTTGGCCAGGCTTTTGGCAAGCAACGCCGACTGGTTGTACCGCCGTTTCAGCAACCGCAGCCAGTGTAGCGGGACAGGCGCAATTAATGTGTCTGGCTGAATAAGCGGGGCGGCAACCTGCGCCATCCATTGGCCGGCAGGTGTAGCAAGGTCAAGCCGATCACCATGTTTTAGCGCCAGCACCAGTTTACGGCCATTATCCTGATAAAGCAGTGCCGCGCGCCCCTTGGCCCATGGCCGCGCGATGGTCATGCAATCATCGCAAAGGATGCTTTCACCCGTGTCATCGCCCAGCAACGGCGTGCCGCATTTATCGCAGGTCAGTCCGGTTATGAACGGGGTATCGCGCCAGCATTTACCACAAAGCGCATTGTCACCTTCAACCAGATCACGGCACGACATACATTGCGACGGGTAAATCAGGTGAAGTGGCGATTGCATTTTGCGTCGTTCCTTTTAGATTGCCCGCAGCCAAAGGACCGCCAGATGCAAAAGCCGCCCCAGTTAACCGATCGTCCGGCACTTGAACGTTTTCGTGCCCGTGCACTGCGGTTCAGCGATCCTGCGATGTTCTTACAAGAAGAAGTGGTGCTTGAGATTAATGAAAGACTGAACGAGGTTAACAGACCGTTTACATCCGTCGCAATTGTGACGCCTTTCCCGAAAACCTGGCAAAATTTACTGCCCAAAGCCAAGATTGTGCCGGATGACGAGGTTTTAGCACTAAAACCCGGGGTGCATGATCTGGTGATCCATTCAATGTCACTGCATTGGGCAAATGATCCTGTGGGACAGTTAATTCAATGCAATAGAGCATTAAAACCGGATGGCTTGTTTCTGGGCGCTTGTTTTGGTGGAGAAACATTAACCGAATTACGGGTGGCGCTGGCCGAGGCAGAAGTGGCACTAACGGGCGGGTTATCGCCCCGCGTGGCCCCGATGGGTGAAATTCGCGATCTGGGGGCGCTGTTGCAGCGGGCAGGCTTTGCCATGCCGGTGGCAGATACCATGACAAAAACGGTGACCTATGCGGATATGGGCCGCTTGCTGCATGATTTACGGGCGATGGGCGAAAACAATGCCTTGGCGCAGCGCCGCAAGGTTACATCACCGCGCCATTTGTTCACCAAAGCAGGCGCGATCTATACCAAAGCGTTTGGCACCAAGGATGGGCGCATCCCGGCCACGTTCGAGATGATATTCCTGACCGGATGGGCACCAGATGAAAGTCAGCCAAAACCACTGCGCCCCGGGTCGGCCACCGCGCGACTGGCCGATGCGTTAAATACCAGTGAACAGCCCCTGCCGGATACCGCGCCAAAGAAGCACATTTAACCCTGTAGTAAAATCCGCTATCCCTTATCTCTGCACAGGGAATTCAGGAAGACGCCGATGACACATCCAGACCAGAAATCTGCTAGCAAAGTTGGCATATTGATCGCCAACCTTGGCACGCCCGACGGGTATGATTACTGGCCGATGCGCCACTATCTAAGTGAATTCCTGTCAGACAAGCGGGTGATCGATTACCCATCATGGAAATGGCAACCGCTATTGCAACTGATCATCCTGAGTAAACGACCATTCAGTTCCGGCAAAGCCTATAAATCTATCTGGAACGAAGCGGCTGGTGAAAGCCCGCTGATGACAATCACCAAGGGTCAGACCGCAAAGCTAAAAGAGGCTCTAACCCTGCGCTATGGTGATGATGTAGTGGTGGATTTCTGCATGCGATACGGCAATCCATCAACAAAATCCAAAGTGCAAAAAATGGTGCAGGACGGATGCGATAAGATCCTGTTCTTCCCATTATACCCGCAGCACGCCGGTGCCACGACCGCCACGGCGAATGACTCCTTTTTCAAAGCATTGTGCGAGGAAAAACAACAGCCCACAGCCCGAACCGTGCCTGCCTATTGTGGCGAGCCTGCGTATATTGATGCTTTAGCTGGATCCGTCGAGGATGCCTACGCAAAGCTGGATAAGCGGCCCGACCTGCTGGTTGCGTCCTACCACGGAATGCCAAAACGCTATATCGCCGAGGGTGACCCGTATTTGGCGCACTGTAAACTGACCTCGCGCCTGTTACAGAAACGTCTGGGGTGGGATGACGGGCAGCTGGTAACCACATTCCAATCGCAATTCGGACCAGAAGAATGGCTTCAGCCCTATACAGTCGAAGAGGTGGCGCGGCTGGCGAAAGATGGCAAGAAGAATATTGCCATTATTGCCCCTGCATTTTCGGCCGATTGCATCGAAACGCTTGAGGAAATTAACGAGGAAATTTTCGAAAGATTTGAGGCGGCGGGTGGTGAAAATTTCACCTATATTCCCTGCCTGAATGACAGCGGCGCACATATCGCAGCACTAACCAAAGTCATTGAAGATAATCTAGCTGGTTGGCTAAAATAAAATGTGTTCAGGCCAAGAAAAAGGCGGTGAATAATCACCGCCTTTTCCATAAACTATGTTTGCTAATTAGCTTGCAGCAGCAGCCAGCAGAACAACCAGCATCAGTGGGATCAGAAGACCACCACCGGAAGACGATGTTGTTTCTTCAACAACAACCACATCGTCCATGATTGGAGGCAGTGGGTTGCCAGCGAAAGCTGTAGAAGCAGCAACTGTCAGTGCAGCAGCAAGAGCAAGTTTTTTCATAGTGTGTTCCTTTAATTCGATAAGCAATTTTCTGCACAAATTGCGAAGAAAATTGCACCCATGACGCCATAGCGCGTAATGCGTAATGCGTAATGCGTAATGCGTAATGCGTCATAGGCGTCAAATGCGCGAAAGCACAAGTTCTAGTCATAGCCTGCATTTAAGACACAAAATATAACGTTAAATAAGCAACACTTGTGTGCCCACAGTTGCCAGAGCGAACAGCTCTTGGATGTGCCGGTTATAGAGGCCAATACACCCGTTTGACGAGCGACGCCCAATTTTACGCGTATCATGCGTGCCGTGAATTCGATAATAGGTCCACGACAGGTATAATGCGTGTGTCCCAAGCGGGTTTTCAGGACCGGGCGCAATATAGGCTGGCCATTCAGGGTTTCTTTTCAGCATTGACGGGGTCGGGCGCCAGCTGGGGCCATCTACCTTTTGCACAATTTTCGTGCGCCCACGGCGTGTCAATTCATCCGTCATCGGAACGCTTGTCGGATATAGTTTGTAAATCGTCTCGTCTGCAGACCAATAATGCAAGGCGCGCGACGTGGTATCGACCAAAATAGCACCACCGCTCAGGTTTGCGAAATACGGCTGCCATTCCAGCGATCTAAAGCTTGAGATGTTTCTGCGCGTCTCGCTGGAAATCTCTTCTTCAATCTGTGCTTCACCTGTCGATTGAGCAAGCGCAGGTGATGCAAGCACACCCATTGTTGCGGCAGATGACCGCAAAAACAGCCGTCGGTTCATCTTGTTATTCATATCATCACTCATCAGCTCTGCTCCTAATCGGAAATCCCGTTGCGTTGCGGCCTATATATGGCGAGAAAGTCGCAGTCGCAAATCAAACAAGCGTTAACACGCCATATCAGCGGAATGTGGGTTTGATCCGCAACGATGTTCCCTATAGAGGGGTTAGAACAACCAACAACAGATGGCTTTTTCATGTATCGACTACTTATTATCGCATTTGCGGCCCTTTTCGCGCTTTCTGCCTGCACCCCACAGGGGCCTGTGCTTGGTCCTAATGGTAAACCATTACCCAGAGTTTATAGAATAAACGCTGCTAGTTCGGGGAAAATCCAGCTCCGCATGCTGGATTCGGTAAATGCGTTGCGCAATGTCGCCGGTGCTGCCCCCCTAAGACTGAATTCGCAACTTACAGCCGCGGCAGCCACACATTCACGCGATATGTCAGTGCAAAACCGCCCTTGGCACTTTGGGTCTGATGGCTCTTCTCCGCTAGATCGGGTTAAACGCACGGGTTATCCGGGTATTATGCGGGGCGAAAACATTTCGGAAACATATGAGACCGAGCTGGAAACTTTGAGCGCATGGATGGACCTGAGCGATACGCGTAATGTGATTATGGACCCAAAGTCGACAGACATGGGGTTCTCTTGGCATCAGGATAAAAATGGCAAAATCTGGTGGACGCTGCTTACTGGTGGGTAAATTTCATTCCTGATCTATGGGTAAATTGAAATCCGCGTTCCATTTTTTACCATCGCATAGATGTCTTCCATCTGTCGGTTAGAGACAGAAATGCATCCTGCGGTCCAGTCAGCCCCTTTCGGGTCCCCTGGGCGGCGAGCGCCGTGAATAAAAATATCCCCGCCAGGTGATTGCCCTAATGCCTTGGCTTCGGCCCGATCTGCGGCGTTTGGATAAGAAATGCCAATCGACAGATAAAACGCACTGTTCGGGTTGCGTCGATCAATGAAATATTCACCTTCTGGCGTTTTGCCATCGCGTTCGACCTGTTTATCGCCAATCGGGGCAAAACCCAGCTCGATGTGATATCGCTTTAGCACCTTGTCATTGTGCAACAGATACATCCGGTGGCGTTCTTTATAGACAAGGATACGGGTAACCTCGGGGCCATTATAGGATTCGAATTTTGTCGCACAGGCGCCAATAAGGCCCACCAATGCCACAAGCAATATTGCCTTGATAATTTTCATGTTTTGCCCGCTATGCCCGTTTTTTAACAGCAATACAGCATGTCTAACCCTGTGGATAGTTGCTTGCCGTCACTTTAGAGTGAAGCTTGCAGCAAGTTCGACATGTGAGGACCATCGAAACTGATCGATCACATCAATCTGGCCCAAAAAATAACCCGCATCCGTCAGGGTTTTCGCGTCACGGGCAAAACTGGCGGGATTACAGGAAATGGCAGCAACCTTAGGGGGTTTGGCGCGGGCTATTTCGTGGAACTGTTGTTCAGCACCGGCACGGGGCGGGTCAATTACCACGGCATCAAAGCGTTTGAATTCATCTAGCAACAGCGGACGGCGAAACAGGTCTCGCACTTCGGTTGTTATGCGCTTTAGGCCCGTGGCTTGGCGCCAGCCCTGATCCAGCGCCTTTAGCATTGCGGCGTCCCCTTCGACCGCGTGAACCTCGGCGTTTGCGGCAATAGGCAAAGCAAATGTGCCACAGCCCGAAAAGATGTCCAGCACATGTTTAGCGCCTGCAATGGTCTCTAATACTGCTGAAAACAGCGCTTCTTCACCTTCTTTTGTAGCTTGAAGAAAGGCACCGGCCGGGGGCACAACGCGAATGCCCCCAAACATTTGAAACGGGGCCACGATATCAACGATAGGCTCACCATCCCAGGTTAATCGCGCTAACCCGTGTTCCCCCGCCATTGACGCCAGCGTCATCAGCATTTGACCATCTAGTGGCTTTGCCCCTGTCACCGCCACATCCACACCAGCATCAGATCGTGTGACAGTGAACCGCACCTCGCCCTTGCGCGAAGTGCCAAACACAGTCAGGGCGCGCAACGCGGGAATAACCGCCAGCAAATCGGGGTGCAACAGGTGGCAATCCGGAATTTCAGTAATCGTATCAGTGCCGCGAGCATGAAACCCGACAAGTGCGTCCTTTTTGGTGCGACGCCCAGTAAACACCGCGCGGCGGCGGGTGCGCGGTGCAGATGTCTGGATCGGGCGCAGATCAGCCTCAAGGTTATGTGCGGCCAAAGCAGTGCGCACCACTTCTTGCTTCCACCCCGCAACAAATGCATCCGATGCGTGTTGCAGAGAACAGCCGCCGCAAGATTTATAATGCCGACACGGGGCTGCAACCCTGTCAGGCGACGGGGTAATAATTTTGGGCACCGCTATACGGCCATTAATAACCTCACCGTCGATCACTTCGCCCGGCAGCGTTCTGGGGGCATAAATCGGGCCCTCGGCAATTCCGTCGCCGCGATGGCCCAATCTTGTAATGGTAAATGTCACTGCGCCGCCTCCTCTATTCCGATAAATCCGCCTGATTGACGATCCCAATAGCGAGCATACTGCCCCCCTTTGGCGAGCAATACCTCATGCGTGCCTTCTTCTATAATTCGACCCTGATCCAGCACAACTATGCGATCCATACGGGCAATGGTGGACAGACGGTGCGCAATGGCCAGCACGGTTTTCCCCTCCATCACATGTGACAGGGCCGTCTGGATTGCTGCTTCTACTTCACTATCCAATGCGCTGGTGGCCTCGTCCAGAACCAGAATCGGCGCGTCCTTTAGAATGGCGCGGGCAAGCGCGATGCGTTGGCGCTGACCGCCGGATAATTTCACCCCGCGCTCCCCCAGATAGGCGTTATAACCGCGCCGCCCTACGTGATCTTGCAGATCATGGATAAAGCTATCCGCCTCGGCCCGCTTGGCGGCATCAAACACCTGTTCATCCGTTGCATCAGGGCGACCATACAGGATATTGGCCCGCGCCGAACGGTTGAACATCGCGGTTTCCTGGGTGACCATCCCGATTTGGCGGCGCAGGCTTTCTTGTGTCACATCAGTCAACCGCTGCCCGTCTATCGACACATCGCCTGATTCCGGATCGTATAGCCGCATTAATAATGCCACCAACGTCGATTTCCCCGCGCCAGACGCACCCACGATCCCCAATTTTTCACCCGAATGGATTGTCAGATTAACATCGGAAATTCCGCCTGTTTCGCGCCCATAGGCAAAACTGACACCCTTGAACGTGACTTCGGCCTGCGTGACCTGCAATTCATCAGCTTTAGTCGCATCGGTCAGACCATGCGACGGAGTCAGGGTTTTCATGCCATCCTCTACCTCGCCCACTGCGGCGTAAATTCCCATCAGCGCAAAACTGACCCAGCCGGTCATCTGCGCAATCCGCAATGAAATCGCGCCAGTTGTGGCGATGCCCCCCGCTGAAATTGCATTTTGTGACCATAGCCACAGCGTGCCACCCACAAGGATCACCGGAACCAGGCCAGCAACCATCATGAGCGAAAAGCGAAACATCGTCGCCAGTCGGCCAAAGTGCAGTGTGCTTTCGCGCAGGTCACGCATCGCCATCAGCGCGGCCGCATCTTCGTGCTTATGATGGGCGAACAATTTGACGGTTTTGATGTTGGTTACGGTATCAACAATTTGACCCGAAAGTGCTGCCCGTGCAGCGGCCCGCGCCCCTGCCCTGATCCGAACACGGGGTAAAAACCAGCTGATTAGAGACAAATACACCACCAACCAGATAATCAGCGCACCGCCAACGCGCCAGTCAATCGTGGTCAGCAATACCGCCGATCCAACAAGTGACGCCAACGCAAAAGCAACGACGTTTACCACCTCGATCACCACCTCGGTTATCGCACGCGAGGTTTGCATTTGCTTCTGCGCGATCCGTCCGGCAAAATCGTCATCAAAGAATTGCACCGAATGGCCCAGCGTATACCGGTTAAGGCGCGACAGCACCAAAGGCATGATATTTGGGCCAATCACGATCGTCTGCATCCCGACAGAGGTGCCGATCACCGCAGGTCGCAAAAACAGGAAAAATCCGGCGACCATCAGCAACATCGCGCTGCGATCTACGATAAAGTTAGGTCCGCTCTCGATTGCACCATCAATGACAATACCCAGCAACAGGGCGGTCAATACCTCAAGTACGCCAGACGCGGCAGCGGCAAGGGCCGACAGGGACAGAACTGGAAACGCGCCCTTTAGACACCAGCGAAAAAACCGCCCCAATGTCTGTGGCGGCGGTCCATCGGCGGGTTGAAATCCGTCTATCCAGTTTGAAGGTGTCATGCTTGTCGCCTAAATTGGTCAGATGAACACCATAGCGGCTGTCGCGGCCAGCGCCAGCGCCATTCCCCGCATAAAAATGCGCCATACATTCGGGCGGGTTAATAGATAGGCCAATAGTGATCCAGCCGATGTCCAGAACAGGCAGACAAACAGGTTCAAGCCGGAAAACGCACTAGCAAGGCGAAGCGCTTCTTTTATTGGTGGCAACCCGGCACCGTAGGCCGATGATGCGGTTAACGCCACAGCCCAAATTTTTGGATTAACCCATTGAAATAAAACGGCCTGAAAGAATGTAAATGGCTTTTTGCGCTGCTTTGATTCTGGCCGGTATGTAGACATCCAAAGCTGCCATGCCATCCATAATATCCACGCGGCAGCAATGATTTTTAACGCCAATTCCAGTTGTGGGTATGTTTGCAGCAATGCACCGATGCCGAGGCCCGTTAACCCCGCGATAATGCCAACTCCCAGCGCGACACCCAATAAATGCGGCAATGTTTTGCGAAACCCGAATTGTGCGCCGGATGCGGTAAGCATGATCACATTCGGGCCGGGCGAAAACAGGCCGGCAAAGACGAAGGCATAGAGAGGATCAATCAAGGAGTTGGTCCTTGGTCAGGGTGAAGCCAGAGCTGATCCACGTTGTTTCCAGTTCGGACAGCATTTTGCCCAGCGCAACCCCTTGCATGGCGGGCATCAGATCGCTGGCTTTGATCGGGAATTTTGCAACGGCGCCATGCTGTGCCTGATCAAAAGCGCTAGGATCAAGTGGGTTTTCCAAAAGAGCAGCGCGCAGCAAGATGATATCACGCGCCATATCCGCACCCATCCGATAGCCGAGCTCTGATGGCCCACGCGTGCTGCCGATGCCTTCGCGCAGATGCTGTAATTGCCTTGCCTCTGCTTTGCTAAGGCGGAGAAGGGTTTCGGGATCAGTTCCGCCAAGGGCGGCGAGCCTGCGGATTGGATCAAGCCCGGCATCACCCTCCAAATGGATCAAAACGGGCAAGTATTTTGCATTCGCACCGGGCAATATAGCGTTTAGAACACCGCTTGCAGCCACTGATGCGATACTGGGTGCTGGATCAGGGGCGGTTAGTAGTTTTTTTAGTTCTGATCCGATACGCTCTTTTGAAATAGACTCTAATCCGGCCAAATTCGCGGCGCATGCTGCCAATCCTTCGGCATCCAGCCCCGCGTTTACATCACCATACCATGCGTGAAACCGAAAAAACCGCAAAATGCGCAAGTAATCCTCTTTGATCCGGCGATCTGCGTCCTCGATAAACCGAACGCGATGCGCCAGCAGATCTGGCATACCATTTAGCGGATCAGTTATGTTACCGTTTGCATCGGCATAAAGCGCGTTCATGGTAAAATCGCGCCGGTGCGCATCATCATTGATCGTATCGGAAAAGGCCACGGCTGCACGGCGACCATCTGTTTCTACATCACGGCGATAGGTTGTGATCTCGTATGGAGTTCCCGCCGAAACTACAGTTACCGTGCCGTGGTCAATGCCGGTCGGGATCGCTTTTAGACCTGCTGCTTCGGCCAGTTTCATTACCTTGTCAGGCAGGGCGTTGGTCGAAATATCGATATCGTTTACGGGGGCGTTTAGCAGTGTATTGCGAACGCACCCGCCGACAAAGTAGCAGTCGAGCCCTGCATCTGTCAGTATTTGGCAGACCTTTTGTGTTTCTGGGTTGCTAATCCAGTCGGCTGTGATCTGCATCATGCGCTCATACCCCCGGCGAGCGAGCGCAAAATTCGCGCGGTTGCGCCCCAGATATAATAGGGGCCGTAAGGCACCGTGTAATAACGGCGACGCTGCCCGCGCCAACGTCGGCCCTGGATAGAAAACCTTGCTATATCGGTGACGTGGGACAGCGGGGCGGTAAAAACTTCAGCGACCTCACTATAGTCAGGTTTTGGAAAATATGTGGCTCTAACAAGGCCTAAAACTGGAGTAACGGTAAATCCTGTCACGGTTTCATGGGCAGGTAAACGGCCCAAGATTTGCACGTTATCGGGAGCTAAACCAATTTCCTCATCCGCTTCGCGCAGGGCGGTATTCTCAAGACTGGCGTCACCCTCATCACGTTTGCCGCCCGGAAACGCGATCTGGCCCGCATGGTGTTTTAGGGATGAGGCGCGTTGGGTCAGGATAACTTGTGGACCTTCCGCCGTTTCCTGTATTGCAATCAGAACCGCAGCGGGGCGAAGCACACGGTTTTCAGCCAACTTAACCTCGGGATTTAGGTCAAAGTCAGAAGACTCTTGATGCAACCGACCAATTGCAGCGATCAAACTGATGGAAAGGTCAGCTTGCATCATCGGTCGGCTCGACAGCCTCAAACCCCAGAGTTTTGGGGTCAAACTGGTAATGTGCGCCACAAAACTGGCAATCGGCGGTGACAATTCCGTCATCGGTCGTCATATGGGCGATATCCTTGGCTGAATAAATCGACAGGCTTTGCCGAACACGGGCATCAGAACAAGTGCAGCCGAATTCCATCGGCTGTGCATCAAAGATGCGGGGCTGTTCCTCGTGAAACAGGCGTTGCAGCAGGTCGGTCGGGGCAATTGTCGGCCCAATCAACTCTAGCTGGTCAACGGTATCAAGCAGGATATTGGCGCGAGACCAGTTTTCGCCAGTATCATCATCCTGAGCTATTATGGGCGCATCTGCACCAACCATCAGGGGCGAAGCGTTGGGCATGTGTTGCAGCATCATGCCACCGACACGCCAACGCTCGGCCTCGCCCGCCATTTGGGAGCGGCCAAAGGCAACTTCAAACCGTGTCGGAATTTGTTCGGATTGATCAAAATACGTCTCTGCACAGGCGGAAAGGGACGTTTTATCAAGCGGGGTAATCCCCTGATACGGCTCGTTTCCTTCACCCTGATCAATCAAAATGGCGAAATACCCTTTGCCGATTTGCGAGACCGGAGTCTGGGTAGGATCAAGCTGTTCAGGATCAAAGCTGGCATAGGCACGGATGCGAGCAAGCGCCCCCACAGATTCAGGTGCATAGTAATCGGCAGCAAGGATACGGGCAGGCCCCTCGCCACGCACTTGAATCGACAGCTTCCACCGCAGCTTGATGGTCTGTCCGATCAATGCGGTCAACAATGCAACCTCGGCAATCAGGGCCTCGATCTGGGGCGGGTAGTTATGCTGTGACAGCACGTTTTCAAGCACACCATCCAGACGTGCGACGCGGCCACGGATATTGGCGCGGTCAAGCTGAAAGGGCAGAACGGTGTCATCCCATGTGATCTGTGAAGTTTGTGTCATCGAGTCTATCCTTACGCGTTCATTCTGGCATAGCGCGATTATTTGTGTAGGGCAACCAAACGAATGTGGTTGATATTGCGCGCTGCCGGATTCACAACAGATGGGTATTCATAGGGTGGATGATAAGATGATCCGGCGATTTGGCGAATCCGTGGTGGCGGGCAAGCGGTATCAGGTGAGAGCGGGCGCATATGCGGTGCTGCCGTTAGGGGACAATCTGTTGCTAACCCATCAGGCCGAACCAACACCGGAATTTCAGTTACCGGGGGGCGGGATTGACTCGGGGGAATCACCGCTTCATGCGCTGCACCGCGAAGTGATGGAGGAAACCGGTTGGAAGATTGCAGCACCCCGAAAACTGGGAGTGTTTCGCCGGTTCACCTATATGCCGGAATACGATCTATGGGCGGAAAAGCTGTGCCATATTTATACAGCACGGCCTGTTCGTGCGTTGGGGGCACCAACCGAGCAAGGGCACACAGCTGTTTGGATGAGACCGCAAGATGCAGCGCATCGATTGGCAAACGAGGGTGATCAGTATTTTGTCAGCAGGTTGTTTGGTTAGCTCGGCCCATTGAATTCCAGCAAGATGGCCGAAATGTCATCGGGAAATTCCTGATCACCGGAATAGGCATTCAAATCCCACATCAGTGTCTCTAGAAATTGGCTGCCGTAAATGGTGGCGTTACGTTTCATCAAATCTACCACACCATCTTCGTCCAGCATATCGCCATCCTGCCCCGGACATTCGGTGATGCCGTCAGACATAATTAACAACCGGTCACCAGTATTTAGAGTAATATCGAAATCCTCGTATTCAGCACCTGGCACCAACCCCACGGGCAAACCGCCCTGACCACAAAATTCAACCGTGCCGTCCGCACGTTGAATGGCCGGATGCGGATGGCCCGCTTGGGATGCGACGACCGCACCAGTGGTTAGATCCAAGTGGGCCAACAGCAGGGTAAAGTAATGTTCGGTATCCATTTCCTCAAGCACAACGCGGTTCAACTGATCAACCACAAGCGCCGGACTGCGGGCGGCGTAGCTGCCGTCATCGCATTGGGTCAATGCCAGATTTTGATCCGGTGTTGAGCCGGACAAAAATCCAGCCAACCGCGCCGTCATCAAGGCCGAGGTAATACCGTGACCAGATACATCTATCGAAAATAGCCCGATCTGCGTTTCGTTGATAGGAAAGAATCCGACAAGATCACCGCCGACGTGACCGCAGGGGCGCAATAATAGCGACACTTCTGCCGCACCAAAATTGCGATGCCTTTCTTTGACCAACGACTGTTGTAACTTTTTCGCCTCGATTAAATCACGGTCGATCGTGTCATAGAGACATTTAATTTCAGCAAGCGCATCAGTGACGATACGGTTTTTCTTGGTCAGCTCCCGCTCCATCTGCTGGATGCGTTCACCCGCGCGAATACGGGCGCGCAATTCACTGGCGTTGACAGGTTTGGTTAGAAAATCATCAGCCCCCACATCCAATCCATGCGCCACCTCGTCCTTTTCGCTTTTGGAGGTGAGCAGGATAAAATATCCGTAATTATCCCGTTTTAATTGACGAAACGCCTTGCAGAATTCCAGCCCATTCATCCCCGGCATCATCCAGTCACTCAGGATCAGGTCAAGCGGCTCACGCTGACATATTTCCAGCGCGGCGTGACCGGAATCGGCCTCGAGTACCTCGTATCCCCAACGCTTGAGCGACGAGCTTAGAATGCGGCGCTGAACACGGCTATCGTCAACAACCAAAACACGTTTGGTTGATTCGACCAGCCCAGCATCGTCACCGGATCTCTGCATGTTTACCGCGGCGGTTGATTGCGCCATTTCTATGTCCCCAAACAGGAATTTGTCCTTTTCTGACAGCAACCCTTTAAGAGGGCGTGAATGCTAAAATTAAGGGGACTTTGCAGGTGGTAGTTACAGATCGTTAAAGATCACTGGCTATTAAGGAGCGGCGTGGGGGCGTTGGCAAGCTGTTAGGAGTGGGTGATGATAAACTGGGATCGGGTGAACGAATTACGTGACGAGGTTGGCATTGAAGATTTCCAAGAGGTAGTCGTGATGTTCCTCGAAGAGGTCGAGGATACAATGGTGCGGATGATTGCCGTACCAAATCTAGCCGCTCTCGAGGAAGATATGCATTTCCTGAAAGGCAGCGCGCTGAACCTTGGGTTCGCACATTTTAGCAACCTATGTCAGGCCGGCGAAAAGGCCGCTGGAAACGGGCAGGCCGAAACAATTTGTCTGGATGATGTTTTCGAATCCTACGCCGCATCAAAAACCGCATTCAAGGAACGGTTTGGCTGTATGAAGGCGGCCTAAATAATAAACTCGGCGACGGTTTCATCGTTGGTGATATCACTGAATGTAAAACCGGCCTCGTCGATCTTGCGAAGCAATACATCGAAATTTTTTGCATCTCTGGTTTCAATCCCAATCAGCACTGAACCGAAATTTCGTGCCGATTTTTTCAGGTACTCAAAGCGGGCGATGTTATCGTCAGGGCCAAGAATAGACAGGAAGTCTTTTAAGGCACCAGGGCGCTGGGGCAGGCGCAGGATAAAATACTTTTTCAGGCCCAGATGGCGTTGCGCACGTTCTTTTACCTCGGGCAAACGCTCAAAATCAAAGTTGCCGCCAGAGGTGACACAGACCACAGTTTTACCTTTGATTTGATCGGCAAGGTCCGGCAACGCATCAACGGATAGGGCGCCCGCAGGTTCCAGCACCACACCTTCGACATTCAACATCTCGATGATGGTTGTGCAAATTCTATCTTCGGGGGCCAGCAGAATGTCCTTGGCAGGGGTGTTTTTCAGAACTGCAAAGTTCTGGTCACCAATGCGGGCCACGGCAGCGCCGTCAACAAAACTGTCGACCTTATTCAGCGTCACAGGTTTACCGGCTGCAATCGCTGCAGTCAGACTGGGCCCACCCTTGGGTTCAACAAAACGGATGGCAGTGTCGGGGGTCTGATCCGACAGATAAGACACGACGCCAGACGACAGTCCGCCACCGCCAACCGGCAGAACCACCATATCGGGGGAGCAGCCCAATTGTTCCAGCATTTCCACCGCAACCGAAGCCTGCCCTTCGATCACATCAACATCGTTAAAGGGCGACAGAAAATGTGCACCAACCTCTGCACAATATGCCTGCGCCGAGGCAAGCGTATCATCGAAATAATCCCCAACAAGACGGATTTCGATGTTGTCGCCACCAAAGATGCGGGTCTTGTTAATTTTCTGGTGCGGGGTCGTGACAGGCATAAAGATCACCCCGTGAACCCCGAAATGGCGACAAACAAACGCCACGCCCTGCGCGTGATTTCCAGCACTGGCGCAAACAAAGGTACCTTGCTCGCCAACCACTTTGCGCATCGCATTCAACGCCCCGCGAATTTTGTAGGACCGCACTGGCGAAAGATCTTCGCGTTTCAGCCAGATATCGGCATCGTAACGGGCCGACAAATGGTCATTACGCTGTAGCGGCGTTACCTCGAACAGGTCGCGCATCGCCTCAGTCGCTATGCGGGCGTTATCGGAAAAATCTGACATCTGCTACAGTTCGCGCCCTTCGATATAAATGCCGTATAGCGTGGTTAGAACGCTTACACCGACCATCATCGCAATCCACCCGACCACATAGGTATAAGCCATATTAACAATCGAGGTTACATCGGGATTCATACTGCTTGGAATCTGGATAACGATCGCAAAGACAACAGCAATCACCGCCAGCTGTGCAATCGCGCCAGAGGCAGCTGCGGTTTTCTCCCAAGAAGTTTTGAATGCCATCAGTTTACCCAAGGCCACGGCGGGCAAAACCAAACCAAGACGATACGAAAGAAATAACAGCACCCCAAGCAGTAACAGAGGAATGATTGAAGCAGCAGCAGCCCCTAATAGCGAACCAATTGCAACACCCAGCAACATCCCCAATGCAACGCCCACTATGGCAAGCATCAAGGCCAGCTGAATGGTTTTTCCCAAATAGGCCCCAATCGCGCCAGCATGTAGCGGCGGGATAATAGTGTCGGGATTTTCCGCGAGCAAAACATACCTATGCCATAAAACCGAAATCCAAAGGCTGGTCAGTAGGGCAACAACAATATTCAGCACCATCATGCCCAGCAACCCGCTGGGCAGCGCCATAGTCATATTGCCCCTTTGCATATTGCGCTGAAGAACCGCAAGGTCATCAGCATAGGTCAGCTGGAAATAAGCGTTAACTACGATATAGGCCAAATACAAAAGCCCGGAAATACGCAGCGCAGGCCCAAGGTTTCCAAAAACCATCCGCACGGAATGGGTGAATATATTCCAGCCTTGCATCATCTTCCCTTTTGTCAAAACCTGTTTCCTGTTGATACGCATCTTGGGCAAGCTGGGTCAACCGCACACGCCTTGCCCTTTGCCCAAAATAGGGGTAATCGCGACTAAACCCTAACGGATGTTGGAGAGAGAAATGTCTGCGCCTAAAAAAGTTGTGCTGGCCTATTCCGGTGGCCTCGATACCTCGATCATTTTGAAATGGTTGGAAATTGAATACGGCTGCGAAGTTGTGACCTTTACCGCCGATCTGGGGCAGGGCGAAGAGCTGGAGCCCGCGCGTGCCAAGGCCGAGCTGTTGGGGATAAAGCCCGAGAATATCCATATTGAGGATCTGCGCGAGGAATTCGTGCGGGACTTTGTTTTCCCGATGTTCCGCGCCAATGCACAATACGAGGGGTTGTATTTGCTGGGCACGTCAATCGCGCGCCCATTGATTTCGAAACGTCTGGTCGAAATTGCAGCCGAATGTGGGGCCGATGCGGTGTCGCACGGCGCGACCGGCAAGGGTAACGATCAGGTGCGGTTTGAACTCGCCGCCTATGCCCTAAACCCTGAAATCGTGGTGATTGCACCATGGCGGGAATGGGATTTATCCAGCCGCACCAAATTGCTGGAATTTGCCGAACAACACCAGATTCCGATCGCCAAAGACAAACGCGGCGAAGCACCATTTTCTGTGGACGCGAACCTGTTGCACACCTCAAGCGAAGGCAAGGTTCTGGAAGACCCCGCCGTTGAGGCGCCCGACTATGTTTACCAGCGCACGGTCCACCCCGAGGACGCACCGGATACGCCCGAAATTATTGAAATCACTTACGAACGCGGCGATCCCGTTGCGCTGGATGGCAAGGCGCTGTCACCTGCCGAAATGCTGACCGCGCTAAACGAGGTTGGCGGCAAGCATGGCATTGGCCGGCTTGATCTGGTCGAAGGGCGGTTTGTCGGAATGAAGTCGCGCGGGATTTACGAAACCCCTGGCGGCACCATCATGCTTGAGGCACACCGCGGCATTGAAAGCATCACGCTGGATCGCGGGGCGGCGCATCTAAAGGATGAGCTGATGCCGAAATACGCCGAGCTAATTTACAACGGTTTCTGGTTCAGCCCAGAACGCGATATGTTGCAGGCGCTGATTGATACATCGCAGGAACATGTAACAGGGACCGTCCGCCTGAAGCTGTATAAAGGCATGGTTCAAACGGTTGGCCGCTGGTCAGATCATTCGCTTTACTCCGAAGAGCATGTGACGTTCGAGGATGACGCGGGAGCGTATGACCAGAAGGATGCCGCTGGGTTTATCAAGATCAATGCACTGCGTTTGAAATTGTTGGCAGCGCGGGACAAGCGGGTTAAGCGCTGATCTTGGCTGCTGCCAGTTTCTGATAAAACGGCAGCGCTTTTTCGGTAAGCTCCGCATATTCACCAGCTAACTGCGGCAGATCCCCTTCTGCCCCTGCGAACCCCGTGCTGCAATGAACAGCCCCATACCAGTGCGGGGCCCATGCGCCATCATCAGCGTGTCCGCCCGCAGGCCACGACAACATTGCGGGATCAAATGGCAGGCCCAGCGCTGTGCATAGCGCCGTTAACATCTCTTTCGGGTTTTCACGGATATCGTGGGAATCGATCACAATCGGATCATCACACTGCGCAAACAGCTCCACCTGCTGCCAGAACCCGATATCGTCCAATGTCGGCCCTTGGCGTTTCTTGGCATAGCTGGCGATCACACGGGCGGGATGGCGGATAAGAAATACATTTTTAACCTGCTTCATCCAGCTACGATCAATCCCGTCGATCATGTGCTGGGTCATGTGTTTTTGGTAAAAGTGCGCCATACCATCAGGGTTTTCCCCAACCAGACGCGCCACAACCTTGGCCGCATCTTGTTCGCCCGCCGCCAGAATTTCACCCCGCATCGGATGATCCAACCCCGTGGTCGCCAAATAGGATGCGTAAAACGGTTCGTCCCACACGGCACAATCGGACCGCGTCCCAAACGAATACATCATCGCCGTCGACAGATTTCGTGGGCCGGACCACATTGCTATTTTCATTTTGCCAATTCCTAACACCCGTGCACCGCCCGACTATTAATTGGCGTAGGGGATTCCTCCAAGAAGTAAATATCGTTCACTGCTGCGTGATAATTGCTTACAGCGGGTTGTTTGACCAAGGCACCTGATTGATGCTTCCCGAAAAAGGAGCACCCAGATGCGTATTACTGCCTATCAATTAAAACCGGCTGCATTGCTGATCGCAATTGTCGTCGGTCTAGCCCTGAACTGCACACGGGCCTATGCAGGCAAAACCGAAGCAATGGTTATTGCCGGTGGGTGTTTCTGGTGTGTCGAATCCGATTTTGAGAGCGTTCCCGGTGTGATCAGCGCTGTGTCCGGATATACTGGCGGGACTACCAAAAACCCGACTTATAAAGCAGTGGGACGCGGCGGCACAGGCCATTACGAGGCGGTGAAAATTACCTATGATTCCGGCAAGGTAAGCTATGCCATGCTGTTGAATATATTTCTAAGGTCCGTTGACCCCACCGACGCGGGTGGGCAGTTTTGTGATCGTGGAGAAACGTATCGAACTGCCATATTCGTCTCTAACGCTGGGGAAAAGACCGCCGCGACTGCAGCGATTGCAGATGCTGGTAAAGCATTGGGCCAAAAGATTGTGACCCCAATTTTGGCGACCTCGCGGTTTTACAAGGCCGAAGCGTATCACCAAAATTACTATAAGGGGTCTAATATAGTTATTACCCGCTTCGGGCCAAAACGCCAGTCATCGGCCTACAAGGCATATCGAAATGCTTGTGGACGTGATGCCCGTGTTCGCAAGCTTTGGGGAAGTGCGGCACCTTTTGCCAATTTGCACTAGGACCTGTTTTCTTTCAGAAAACCATCAACCTCGGCCCGTGAGGGAATCGCGTCAGCGGCTCCTTTGCGGGTAACCTTTAGGGCGGCTGCGGCCGAGGCAAGCGTCATTGCATCCTGCACACTTTGCCCTTGATCAATACCGGCAGCAAAGAATCCGGCAAACGTATCACCCGCCGCCGTTGTATCAACAGCAACTACAGGAAATGATGGGGTATGGGATACTTGCCCAGTCTTTGGTTGCAGCCAGTCCGCACCTTCCGATCCTTTGGTGACGATAATCTCTTCAACCGGCAATTTTGATAAATCAGTATCTAATCCAGCGCAAAGTTGCTCTGACTCTACTTGGTTCATCATCAAAACCGTTGTGTATGACAGCACAGCTTTAACAGCCTCGACGCAAAACGGGGCAGCAGAATAGATTACCTTCATTCCACGCTCGTGTGCGAGTTTTGCAGCATCGACCTGTAGTGTGGTCTCATTTTGTAGCAGCAAAATATCGTGCGCATCAGCCCTGCTTAGCGCCTTATTGATCTGGTCGATGTTCTGGCAGTTGTTGGCGCCGGGGAAAATTACAATGGCATTTTCCCCGTCCTGATCCACGTTTACAATCGCATGGCCTGTGGGTGTTTCAACCGTTCTGATAAGATGCGTATCAATCCCGTATCCAGCAATCTGGTCAATTGCCCAGCCTCCATCAGGACCAACAGCACCAATATGAACCACTTTTGATCCCGCCCGCGCCGCCGCAACCGATTGGTTAATGCCTTTGCCGCCAAGGCCTGTGAAAAAGCTGTTTGCAGACAATGTTTCCCCGGGTCGCGGCAGATGCGGCACCGCGTATAGGTGATCTGCATTAATCGAGCCGAGATTATAGATCGTCATTTATCCCACCTTACAAGCGGCCAACACCGCCATGTTCAAAATATCATTTGATGTGGAAACGGTCGAACAAATCTGGATAGATTTATCAATGCCGGTCAGGATTGGGCCGATCACCGTCGCCCCCGCCATTTCCTGCATCAATTTCACCGAAATTGACGCTGAGTGGCGCGCCGGCACCACCAACACATTTGCCGGGCCCGTCAGGCGACTAAACGGATATTGCGCCATCGCTTTTGCGTTCAAGGCAACATCGACAGTCATTTCCCCCTCGTATTCAAAGCTGACACCGCGCTTGGCCAACACATTGGGCGCAACATGCATTTTTTCGGCCCTTTCAGACACTGGATAGCCGAAAGTCGAGAAGCTGACAAAAGCCACACGAGGCTCTAATCCTAGGGATTTAGCAACATCTGCGCCACGTTCGGCAATTGTGGCCAAGTCTTCCTCGTCCGGCCATTCATGCACCAGAGTGTCCGTAATCAACACGATTTTGCCGCCTTGCAGCACCGCAGTGACGCCCACAGCGCCATCTTCGGCAGAAGCGTCAAAGACATGATTGATCAATTCCAAAACATGGGCAGATTTGCGCGTCGCGCCAGTGACAAGCCCGTCACCGTGACCATGCGCCAACATCAGAGCCGAGAAAACGTGACGGTCACGGGCAGCAAGCCGATGAATGTCTGATCGATCGTACCCTTTACGCTGAAGCCGCTCATACAGGAATGCTTTGTAGGCTGGTAAATGCTCGGTATTGGCCGCATTCACGACTTCAAGTTCACTAACGGCATCCCCTAATCCGGCATCTTCCAACTTGGCTTTCACATCCGCCTCGCGCCCGACAACCAGCGCGTGACCCAAACCGGCGCGTTGATACGCAACGGCAGCACGCAGAACCCGCGGATCATCACCTTCGGCAAAAATCATCCGGCGTTGCGCGGCCTTGGCACGGGCATGAATGCCGCGCAAAATAGAAGCTGTTGGATCAAGTCGCGCTTTTAGCGATTCTTCATACCCTTCGATATCGACAATCGGACGGCGGGCAACGCCTGTGTCCATACCTGCCTTGGCAACTGCGGGGGGAATTTTATAGATCAGCCGTGGGTCAAACGGCGCAGGAATAATGTAATCACGACCAAACGTCAGGTTACGGCCATACGCCATCGCCACTTCGTCCGGCACATCTTCGCGGGCAAGGTCAGCCAAGGCGCGGGCACAAGCGATTTTCATCTCGTCATTGATCGCGCGGGCATTGATATCAAGTGCGCCACGAAACAGGTATGGAAAGCCCAATACGTTGTTCACCTGATTGGGGTAATCCGAGCGCCCCGTCGCTACAATTGCATCCTCGCGCACCGCATGTGCTTCTTCTGGTGTGATTTCAGGGTCGGGGTTGGCCATTGCGAAAATAACAGGGTCTTTAGCCATGTTAGAGACCATTTCTGACGTAACAGCTCCCTTGACAGACACACCCAAAAACACATCTGCGCCCTTCATCGCCTCGTCCAGTGTGCGCAGATCAGTGTTTGCGGCATGGGCAGATTTCCATTGGTTCATACCCTCTTTGCGACCCTGATAAATCACGCCCTTAGTGTCGCACAAAATGCAGTTTTCGTGCTGCGCACCCATTGATTTTATCAGCTCGATACAAGCGATGCCTGCAGCACCGGCGCCATTCACCACAATGCGACATTCCTCGATCTTTTTACCAGATAGATACAGCGCATTCATCAGGCCAGCCGCACAGATCACCGCCGTGCCGTGTTGGTCGTCATGAAAAACAGGAATGTCCATTTCCTCTTTTAGACGCTGCTCGATGATAAAACATTCAGGTGCCTTGATATCCTCAAGGTTAATACCGCCAAATGACGGTCCCATTAAACGCACAGCATTGATAAATTCTTCGGGGTCTTCTGTGTCCAACTCGATATCAATCGAATTCACGTCGGCAAAACGCTTGAACAGAACAGCCTTTCCCTCCATCACCGGTTTCGAGGCCAGCGCACCAAGGTTACCCATGCCCAAGATCGCGGTGCCATTGGTAATAACGGCAACCATATTACCCTTATTTGTATAGTCGTAAGCCGTTTCAGGGTTTGCGGCGATCGCCTCGACTGGAGCAGCCACACCGGGGCTATATGCCAATGACAAATCGCGCTGGGTTGTCATCGGTTTGGTCGCTGTAATCTCGAATTTGCCTGGCTTTGGCTCAAGATGATAGGCGAGCGCCTCTTCTGCGGTGACTTTGTTATTATTGGACATTGTGGGCATTCCTTTTGCGTATATACCCCAATAACGCTGATCGGCGCACGTCACAACATCCTGCTTTTGCGGGTTTCACATTGGGTGGCCTGTTTGTATGGTCGAACGTGACATAACCGGGGGGTTACATGAATATCGCCAAAGCATCCGTGACGCCAATGATGGCGCAATTCCTAGAGATCAAAGCAGAGTATCAAGACGCGCTTTTGTTTTACCGGATGGGCGATTTTTACGAGATGTTTTTTGACGATGCGGTCGCTGCAGCCGAGGCGCTGGATATTGCGCTGACCAAACGCGGTAAACATCTGGGCGAAGATATTCCAATGTGCGGCGTGCCGGTTCGTGCTGCCGAAGGATATTTTCTGACGCTGATCCGCAAAGGGTTTCGTGTGGCGGTTTGCGAACAAATGGAAGACCCTGCCGAGGCGAAAAAGCGTGGGGCAAAGTCTGTGGTGCACCGCGAGGTGGTACGGCTGGTCACGCCGGGCACACTGACCGAAGATTCATTGCTGGATGCGCGGCGACACAACTATTTAGCGGCCTTTAGCGAAGTGCGAGGCGAGGGGGCATTGGCGTGGGTTGATATATCGACCGGTGTGTTTCATGTGATGGCCTGCCCACGGGTGCGGTTGGGGCCAGAGTTGGCACGATTGGCCCCCCGCGAATTGGTCGTATCTGAGCAGTCAGAGGCAGATTTAGCTGAGTTAGTGACTGAATCTGGCGCTTCAATGACTGCTCTGTCTAGTGCGAACTTTGATAGCACCTCTGCCGAAAAACGTCTGACTGATCTGTTCAAAGTCGGCACAATGGAGTCGTTCGGGCAGTTCAGCCGTGCAGAAAATTCGGCAATGGGTGCGATTGTTGAGTGGCTGGATATTACTCAAAAAGGACAATTGCCATTGCTGGCCCCGCCGGTTCGGGAATCTGCTGATGGGGCAATGCAAATTGACGCTGCAACACGCCGCAATCTAGAATTAACGCGTAGCATGTCAGGCGGGCGGGACGGGTCACTGATTTCGGTGATTGACCGCACGATCACATCTGGCGGAGGGCGGTTGCTGGAGCGCCGCGTTTCCAGCCCGTCACGAAACCTGACCGCAATCCATGAGCGTCAGGATGGTGTTTCGTTTATGATTGAGCATAAGGCGCTGGCAGCAAACCTGCGCGATGATTTACGCAAATGCCCGGATATGGACCGCGCAACTTCACGTTTGGGTCTGGATCGGGGTGGGCCAAGGGATCTGACGGCGATCCGTGACGGGTTGGCGCAAGCAGGGTCAATTGCTGAGCGCACAAAAGGGCAGGACTTACCGGAAATATTAGCGAATGCTGTGGCCGCATTGGGGGGTCATGATGATTTGCTCGACCTGTTAGAGCAGGCTTTGGTAGCTGATCCTCCAATTTTGGCGCGGGATGGCGGATTTATTGCCCCAGGGTATCACGCAGAACTGGACGAAGCGCGGACCCTACGGGATGAAGGGCGCAGCGTGATTGCCGGAATGCAGAAGGATTTTGTCGAGCAGACCGGAATTGCCGCCTTGAAAATCAAGCACAACAATGTGCTGGGGTATTTCATCGAGACCACGGCAACCCATGCCGAAAAGATGCTGTCGGCGCCGCTATCCGGAACCTTTATCCATCGTCAGACCACGGCCAATGCTGTGCGGTTTACCACGGTGCCGTTGTCCGAAATGGAAGCCAAGATTTTAAATGCGGGGAATAGGGCGCTTGAAATTGAAAAGCGGCTCTATGATGGCCTAAAGGCGTCAATTTTGGCGCACTCTGGCCCAATAGGACTGGCTGCTAAATCATTGGCCGAGATTGATTTGGCTTGTGCATTTGGCGATCTAGCAACGGGCGAGAACTGGTGCAGACCTGTTGTCGATAACGGACGCACGTTTGAAATCAAAGGCGGGCGACATCCGGTGGTGGAACGGGCATTACGCAAGCAGGGCGGTGCGCCGTTTATTGCCAATGATTGTGATTTGGCCGATGGCAGCGATGGCGCTGATATTTGGCTGCTAACAGGGCCGAACATGTCGGGTAAGTCGACATTTTTACGGCAAAATGCGCTGATTGCGCTACTGGCACAGATTGGATCGTATGTTCCGGCAAGCCGTGCACACATCGGGCTGGTTTCGCAATTGTTCAGCCGCGTTGGCGCATCGGATGATTTGGCGCGGGGCCGATCGACATTTATGGTGGAAATGGTCGAAACCGCTGCGATTTTGAATCAGGCAGATGATCGGGCGTTGGTAATTCTGGATGAAATCGGGCGGGGAACGGCAACCTATGATGGATTGTCGATTGCATGGGCCACGTTGGAGCATTTGCACGATATGAACCAATGCCGTGCATTATTTGCCACGCATTACCACGAAATGACTGCACTGTCGGACAAGCTGGGCGGCGTGGAAAACGCGACCGTGACAGTTAAGGAGTGGGACGGTGATGTGATATTCCTGCATGAAGTCAAGAAAGGCGCGGCAGACAGATCATACGGGGTGCAAGTGGCGCGACTGGCCGGGTTACCCGACAGCGTGGTGGTGCGTGCAAAGGTGGTTTTGGAAATGTTGGAAAAGGGCGAACGCGAGGGCAAGGTTGGGCAAAAAGCCTTGATCGACGATTTACCACTGTTTTCCGTCACGCCCGCACCAGCACCAGTGCAAACCAAAGATTCAGGGATTGAAGCACGCCTAAAGGACATCCTGCCGGATGATTTAACCCCGAAAGAAGCGCTGGCGTTGCTGTACGAATTGAAAGAACTGGGGCCTTAGGATTTCGGTGTAGAAGACACGCCAACCTGCGCCGGACGCAGCAAGCGGTCATACAGCATGAAGCCTTCGGCAGAAACCTGAATGATGTCGCCCGCCTTTGTGCCGGGCAGGGGTGCTTCGAACATGGATTCGTGGATGTTCGGGTCAAACCGATCACCAATCTGTGGCGCAATAATCGTCATCCCGTGTTTGGAAAACACATTCAGCAATTCACGCATGGTCAGCTCGACACCCTCAATCAAGGCGGCAGAGGCGGCGCGTTGCTCATCCGTTGCAGATTCAAGCGCACGTTTCATATTGTCGTAAACCGGTAGCATATCACGGGCCAGTTTCGATCCGCCGTATTGCTCGGCCTCGCGACGGTCACGGTCACTACGCTTGCGGGAATTTTCAGCATCCGCCAAAGCGCGCATAAAACGGTCTTTGAACTCGTCACGCTCGGCGCGCATTTGTTCCAGCTCGTCCACTTCCTGCGCTTCATCATCTTCCTCGATGCGATCCAGCTCCGCTTCAAGCGATTCGATGTCGTCCAGAAATTCTTCTTTGTTTGCGTCTGCCATTTTCTTTTCCCTAGCCCTGATCCGAAATCAGCTTTCCAACCAGTTGTGCCGTATAATCCACAATCGGCACGATCCGTCCATAATTCAGGCGGGTTGGGCCAATAACACCGACCGCACCAATAATCTTTCGATCAGAGTTCATATAGGGAGAAACCACCAAAGAGGAACCCGAAAGTGAGAATAATTTGTTCTCGGAGCCAATAAAAATGCGCACACCTTCGCCTTCCTCGGTTAATTCAAGGAATTCGGCGATGTCCCGCTTGCGTTCAAGGTCATCAAACAGGGTACGAATGCGGTTTAGATCGGCCGCTTCGGCATCGTCATCCAGCAGATTCGCACGGCCACGAACAATCAGGCGCTCGTAACTTCCCCCTTCGTCATCCCACAACGCAAAACCGCCTTCGACCAGCTCGCGCGCAAGTGAATCAATTTCTTGGCGTCTGGATTTAATTTGGTGTCCAATGCTGTGACGCAATTCACTTAAGGTGCGCCCCTCAGCCAAGGCATTCAGAAAATTCGCCGCTTCGCGCAGGGATGACGGAGTTTGACCCATCGGCGGGGTAAAGACACGGTTTTCAACGTGACCATCAGCAAACACCAAAACAACGAGTGCGCGGTCCGGTGCAAGGCTGACAAATTCGATGTGCTTGATCGGCGCCTCGTGTTTGGGTGTTAGAACAAGGCTCGCCCCATGGGTCATGCCGGACAAAGCCGAGCCCACGCGATCAAGCATTGTGGTAACATCATTTACCTCGCCACTAAGGGTAGCATCGATTTTTTGGCGGTCATCCTGTTGTGGTTCACCAACCTCGAGCAACCCATCAACAAACAATCGCAGCCCTTGCTGCGTAGGTATCCGGCCCGCAGAAACATGTGGCGAATCAAGCAGCCCCAAATGCTCAAGATCCTGCATCACGTTGCGAATGGTTGCGGCACTCACCTTTTCGTTCAGCGCACGCGTCAGGGTGCGTGACCCGATAGGCCCCCCCGTTTCAAGATAGCTTTCGACCACAAGGCGAAACACCTCGCGGGAACGCGCATTCATCTCGTCGAAAATTTTACCGCCATCACTCATCTGGCACTTTCAGGTTGCTTTTGACGCATCAGCGCAGGTATCTCGTATTAACCCATTCATAAAGGACACACCATGCGCCCCTCTGGTAGAAATGTAGACGAAATGCGCCCGATTTCAATTGAAACAGGGATCACGAAACACGCCGAGGGCTCTTGCCTGATTAAATGTGGCGATACGCATGTGCTGTGCACGGCCACGATCGACCCTGGTGTGCCGCGGTTTTTGAAGGGTTCGGGCCTGGGATGGGTCACGGCGGAATACGGCATGCTACCCCGCGCCACCAACACGCGGATGCGGCGCGAGGCCAAAAACGGCCAGTCCGGCCGCACACAGGAAATCCAACGCTTGATTGGCCGGTCCTTGCGGGCAGGGGTTGATCGGGTTGCGTTGGGAGAACGTCAAATCACCGTGGATTGCGATGTGATTCAGGCCGATGGCGGCACGCGCTGTGCGTCGATCACCGGCGGCTGGGTTGCACTGCGTTTGGCCGTTAACAAGCTGATGAAAGCGGGGGATGTGATTTCTGATCCGCTGGTTGATCCTGTGGCGGCGGTAAGTTGCGGGGTTTATGCAGGTCAAAACGTGCTTGATCTGGACTATCCCGAAGATAGCGAAGCAGGTGTTGACGGTAATTTTGTGCTGTTGGGAAATGGCCAAATGATCGAGGTGCAGATGTCTGCCGAGGGGTCAACATATTCCCGCGAGCAAATGAACGGTCTGCTGGATTTAGCAGAAAAAGGCGTGGACGAATTGATGGCAGCACAAAAGGTGGCAGTTAGCTAATGCGACGGTTTAACGGGGATAAATTGGTGATCGCCACACACAACGCGGGGAAATTGGTCGAGATTACTGCCCTGTTAGCCCCGTTTGGTATCGAGGTAACATCAGCAGGTGAGCTGAGTTTGGAAGAACCAGTCGAGACCGAAGATAACTTTGCTGGAAACGCGCGGATCAAGGCGCATTATGCTGCAAAAGCAAGCGGACTGCCCGCGCTGTCAGACGATAGCGGTATTACCGTAGATGCATTAGGTGGCGCACCCGGCGTTTATACGGCAGATTGGGCAGAAACCCCGACGGGGCGTGATTTTCCAATGGCGATGACAAAGGTTTGGGATTTACTGGAAGGCAAAAACGCAGCAGAGCCACGCACCGCTGCGTTTAATTGCACCCTTTGCCTTGCTTGGCCTGACGGTCACGACGAGGTGTTCGAGGGGCGTGTTGATGGGCGTCTGGTTTGGCCAATGCGCGGCGATCAGGGCTTTGGGTTTGATCCAATCTTTTTACCAAATGATGAATCGCTGACCTTTGGCGAAATGGACCCCGCCCGCAAAAAAGAAATCAGCCATCGCGCTGATGCTTTTGCGAAACTCGTAGCTGGCTGTTTTGCCTGAAGATTGGCAGCACGGCGGCTTTGGCCTCTATATCCATTGGCCATTTTGCCAGTCAAAATGCCCATATTGTGACTTTAACTCCCATGTATCAAAATCTGTTGACCAAAAGCAGTGGGCCAAGGCCTATTGCAGCGAAATTGACCGATTAGGCGCACAAACCGAAAGCAGACCATTAAAATCCATATTTTTCGGCGGCGGCACACCCAGTCTGATGGATCCCGATACCGTTGACACAATTTTACGCAAGGTTCGTGAAACATGGGCGCTCAGTAATAATGTCGAAATCACGTTAGAAGCCAATCCAACATCGGTCGAGGCAGGGCGGTTCGCAGGTTACAAAGATGCAGGCGTAAACCGTGTATCAATCGGAATTCAGGCGCTGAATGATGATGATCTGCGCCGGCTCGGGCGGCTCCATACTGTTAGCGAGGCGCAGGCGGCGTTTGAGGTTGCGGCGGGGCTGTTTGACCGGATCAGTTTTGATTTGATTTATGCGCGTCAGAATCAAACTCTTGAGGCGTGGAACTCTGAATTGCGCGAGGCCCTAACGATGGCGGCAGATCACCTATCGCTTTACCAACTTACCGTTGAGGGCGGGACTGCGTTTGGTGACCGGTTAGCAGCGGGAGGTCTGAAAGGTCTGCCAGGTGAGGATTTAGCCGCAGATATGTATCAGCTGACGCAAGACCTGACTGCGACTGTAGGTTTAAATGCCTATGAAGTCTCTAATCATGCCAAAAGGGGTGCAGAATCCCGCCATAATCTGATTTACTGGCAATGTGGAGATTATGCCGGAATCGGTCCGGGGGCGCATGGTCGGCTGACCTTAGGTGGTGTGCGTTATGAAACAGAATCACCGAAAGCGCCGCAGTTATGGCTGAATAACGTTTTACAAACCGGATCGGGGGAATTGCCGCGTAAGGTGCAAGCGTCGCATGAACATGCCGATGAATATCTGATGATGGGCTTGCGCATAACCGACGGGATTGATCTGGAGCGATATGAAAAAATTTCAAAAACAGCCATTGATATTAATAAAATCAATGGGTTAGTTGATATCGGTGTCGTTAGTATGTCGAATGGTAGGCTCTTTGCCACCCCTCGCGGTCGCCCGTTGTTAGATGCTATCATCCGGAAGCTGTTAACGGAGTAACCCATGCGCGTGATTTGGCTAATATTCGGGCTAACCTCATTGGCCCTTGGAGGGGTTGGCGTTTTCCTGCCAATTCTGCCAACTGTGCCATTCATGCTGCTTGCCGCGTTCTGTTTTTCAAAATCTTCTGGACGGCTGCATCATTGGCTTGTCACTCATCCGGTTTTCGGACCATCCATCGAGGATTGGCAAACAAGCGGATCAATCAGTAGACGCGTAAAAGGCTACGCAACAGTCTCTATCTTTGCGGCTTTTGGCATATCTCTCTTATTGGGGTTAAGGCCCACGCTCCTGATTCTTCAGGCAATTATTCTTGGCTTTGTTCTAATATTTATTTGGTCCCGCCCAGCGGCGTAGTGGTCAAAACCCGGCACAAATCATCCAGCTGTTCTAGGGTTTTGTAGTTGATCGTAATTTTCCCAGTTTCTTTGCCTGGTGTATGGTCCACAACCACTTTCATTCCCAGATTTGCGGACAAATCATCCTCAAGCACACGGGTATCAGCGTCTTTTGAGGTAGGTTTTAGCGTAGTTTTTGCTGTTTTAGCCTTTGGTGCCCTTGCCAATCGCTCCGTTTCACGAACGGATAGGCCCTTTTTCACAACCAATCGAGCCAACTCGACGGGGTTTTCCGTCGTAATCAGCGCCCGTGCATGACCTGCGGTTAACTCGCCATCACGCAGCAGCCCTAACACTTCTTCCGGCAATTGCAATAACCGCATCAGATTGGCAATGTGACTCCGGCTCTTACCCAAAGCAGAGGCTAGTTTTTCCTGTGTATGTCCAAAGCGATCCATCAGTTGTTGATAGCCAGAAGCCTCCTCAACCGGATTTAAATCGGCGCGCTGAATATTCTCGATGATCGCGATTTCCAGAACCTCGG
>Ga0190303_1000063_pt1 | contig 42927 bp, 35 predicted proteins | sample 48700701_MG_FD_161672 | JGI IMG/M metagenome (GOLD analysis project Ga0190303, IMG submission 161672) | Hydrothermal vent sediment bacterial communities from Southern Trench, Guaymas Basin, Mexico - 4870-07-0-1_MG | ecosystem: Environmental > Aquatic > Marine > Hydrothermal vents > Sediment ... | reverse complement strand
ACCAGACACAACTTTAGCCCATTCTATATTATTTGATAAAAAATATCATGAAAATAAAGCTAAAATAATGCAGCCTATTGAAGAGTTTTTTGTACTGTATCAACAAAGAATTAAAAAGGAAGTTCAAAAATACGATAGCATTAGTTATTGGTTGCTTGGTATTATTAATGTATTAATACTATTAATTATTGCTATTTCAACAATATCGTATATTGTTATAAAGAATAAAATTATACGGCAGTTAGATGAATTAAAAAAAGCGAAAGAAAGAGCGGAAGAAATAGCAACAGAAAACTTAAAACTTTCAGTAGCAGTTGAGCAAAGTGCAAATAGTATTGTTATTACAAATGTAGCAGGAAATATTGAGTTTGTAAATCTAAAATTTACCGAAGTATCTGGGTATTCTGTTGCAGAAGTTTTAGGAAAATCTTTAAGAGTTTTAGATTCAGGGTTAGAAACAGAAGAATTTTACACTAAAATATGGGAAATAATTAAATCAGGAAATACATGGAAAGGAGAAATACAAAATAAGGCCAAAAACGGTAATTTATATTGGGAGCAAACAAGTATAACACCTATTAAGAATAATGAAGGTATAATTATCTATTTTTTAACTATAAAAGAAGATATTACAGCTCTTAAAGAAAGTGAGCAACGTTTACATACCTTAATTAATGCATCACCCGATGTTATTTTATTTAAAGATGGTGAAGGAAAATGGATTGAAGCCAATAAGGCAACTTTAGAGTTGTTTGAGTTAACTACGATTGATTATAAAGGAAAAACAGATGCAGATTTAGCCAAAGAAGTAATTTTTTATAAAGAAGCCCTAGATGGTTGTAATATTACAGATGAAATTGCGTGGAAACACAAAGAAATTTCATTTGTAGAAGAAATTGTACCAACACCTAGTGGTATTGATAAAATTTTAGATACAATTAAAATACCATTATTTAATAAAGACAACTCTAGAAAAGGGTTGGTTATTATGGCGCGTGATATTACAGAAAGAAAACGCACACAGCAAATTTTAAAAGAGAGTGAAACCAATTTAGTAACGGCTCAAGAAATTGCTAAAATAGGGAGTTTTGATTTAGATTTAAAAACACAAATAGCTAAAACATCACGTTCTTTTAATATCATAGTAGGTTTAGGCGAGATTAAAGGCGCTTCATTCGCCGTTTGGAGAACAATTACACATCCTGAAGATAGTCCAAACAATCAAAAAATGTTAGAAAACTGTATTAAAACAGGTAAAAAGTTTGATTTAGAATATAGAATTATAACAAAAGACACGAAAGAATTAAAATGGGTTCATGGGCTAGGGGAGACCGTTTATAAAAAAGGAGAACCAACAAATTTCACAGGAACAATACAAGATATTACCGAGCGTAAAAAAGCAGAACAAGAACTATTAAAAGAAAAAGAAAAAGCAGAAGAGAGCAATCGTTTAAAGACAGAGTTTTTAAATAACATGTCGCATGAAATTAGAACGCCAATGAATGGTATTTTAGGATTTTCGAGCTTGTTAGCTGGGTCAGAGATAACCGACAAAAAAAGAAAATATTTTGTAAGCATCATTCAAAATAGTGGAAATCAATTACTTCACATTATAGATGACCTCTTAGAAATCTCTAGACTAGGAACAAAGCAAGTAAAAGTAATTGAAAGCAAAGTTTGTTTAAATAATGTGTTATTAGAACAATTTTCAATTTTTGATGTAAAAGCAAAAGAGCAAAAAACAGCATTATATATTAATAAACAATTATTAGATAAACCAAGTACCATATTTACAGATAAAGTTAAACTAAACAAGGTTTTAAGTAATTTGTTAGAAAATGCTTTAAAATTTACAACTCAAGGAGTTGTTGAAATAGGATATCAGCTAAAAAAGAATGGTGAAAATTCTAACATAGAAATTTATGTAAAAGATTCAGGTGTTGGAATTGACCTAGAGCATCAAAAACTTATTTTCGAACGATTTTCACAAGCTGAAAAAGAACTATCTAAAAAAGTAGGTGGTTTAGGCTTGGGCTTATCTATAGCTAAAGAAAATACCGAATTATTAGGAGGAGAAATATCTGTAGTATCCAAAAAGGGTGAGGGAGCAACATTTTTTATTACCATTCCTTATAAACCTGTTTATAAGGCAACAAAGGTTAAGAACAAGAAAAAGCAACAAACTATTTTAATTGCTGAAGATGAAGAAATAAATTACCTCTACTTGGAAACATTATTAAGTGAGAAGTATAAAATTGTTCATGCAAAAAACGGATTAGAAGCTGTTGAAATTATTAAAAATAATTTAAAAATAGATTTAGTGCTTATGGATTTAAAAATGCCGTTAATGAACGGTTATAAAGCAACTAAAGAACTTAGAAAATTAAACTCAAACATACCTATAATAGCGCAAACAGCTTACTCTACTAAAGCAGATAAAGAAAAAGCAATTTCTGCTGGTTGTAACGATTTTATTTCAAAACCAATAGATATAGAAACATTGTTTAAAACAATTGAGAGTTATTTAAAAACTTAAACGGCATAATTTAAAACAATAAGTGAACAGGCGTTGGTGAAGGTGCACTATGTAAAAACAGTAATTTACCTGTTTCAGTAGTAATTTTATACACACTAATATTTTTACTTTTTTGGTTAGCAACCAATAAAAATTTTCCGTTTGGAGAAATGGTAAAATGTCGCGGCCAATTGCCTTGGGTGTATATACTTTGTATTTTAGTTATTGTACCACTTAAAGTATTTCTTTTAAAAACTACAATACTATTTTCTCCTCTATTTGAGCCATATAAATAGTTTTGATTTTTAGACAAATGAATATCTGCACAATAATTCTCACCCTTAAAACCTTTATCTAGGGTGCTATGGTTTTGAATTTCAAAGTACTTTTCTTCCTCTTTTTTTAAAACTACTACTGTTGAAGCATATTCATTAATAACATAAATAAAATCTCCTTTTTTAGTTATTTCAAAATGCCGAGGGCCAGATTTTGAACCCATTGTGTAATTTTCTTTCAAAAAGTATTTCCCATCATTATTAACATACTGAGCTAAAAAATTACGCCCTAAATCTGCTATAAATAATTTATCATTTATAAATTTTGAAGAATGTGCATGTGATTTTTCTTGAGGAGTATTATGATTTATAATCTGGTGCGCAGGTTTAATCCCTCCATCCAAACTCATTTTATGAATAGAAATTGTACCTCCTGAATAGTTTGAAACAGCTACATTCTTAGAGTTTAATTCAATATGACAAGGATGAGCACCGTTAGAGCTAACACTATTTATGAATTGAAGTTTGCCACTTTTTAATACAGAAAAAGCGCTAACAAACCCACTATTAGAGTTGTTATAATTATCAACTTCACTTACAACATATAAAAAATTACGATTACTGGAATATGATAAAAATGAAGGGTTTTCAATTTTTATTGCTAATCTTTTATTAGTTAGTTTTCCTGTTTTGGTATTAAAATCGAAACAATAAACCCCCTCACTATCAGCACCACTCGTATAAGTACCAACGTACAATGGAATATTTTGAGAATTTAAAATTGCAGAAATACTTAGTATAAAAATAAAACAGCGTGTTTTCATAAGTACAAAGATAAGACTATTATTTTACCAATATTCCTCGCTTATTTAACAAAGGAACTGTACGTAATGCACTTTCTTTAAGTGTACCTTTTTTAAATAAATATTTTTTATCACACATAACATTTCTTTCAAAAAAAGTAACATTAAAAAAGTTGGAAATACTAAGAACCTCACCTTGTAATAGCTCAATTTTAGCAAAAGATTTTGCAGGCAGGTTTTCAATTTTTTTACGCATTACTGAAGTTTCTTGCAACGTATCTTCATCATATCCTTTAGAAACAATTAATACCATTTCTAAGGCAACTTCTTTATTGTTAATAATGTACGCATTCCAATCGTCGCACTGAAACTCTTCATTATATTCTTTAATAATAGCAATATAAACGTTGGTAACTTCAGGAATTTGAATATCTTTTTTCATAAACTTTGAGTCAAATTAAGATAGCACGTCATTCTGAACTTGTTTCAGAATCTCATAATAGTTTGTTCAATTTTTGATGAGAAGCTGAAATAAATTCAGCTTGACGAAATTTTATAAAACCGACTTAAATTGCTCTAAAAATCGAACATCGTTTTCATAAAACATGCGAATATCAGGTATTTGATATAATAACATTGCAATACGTTCAATACCCATACCAAATGCATAGCCAGAATATACTTCAGGGTCTATATTTGCATTTTTAAGTACGTTTGGATCTACCATACCACAACCCATAATTTCTAACCAACCAGTACCTTTTGTTATTTTATAATCTGTTTCTGTTTCTAACCCCCAATAAATATCAACTTCGGCGCTTGGTTCAGTAAATGGAAAGTATGACGGACGTAGGCGAATTTTAGATTTACCAAACATTTCTTTAGTAAAGTATAGCAATGTTTGTTTTAAATCGGCAAATGAAACATCGGTATCAATGTATAACCCTTCAACTTGGTGAAAAATACAATGTGCACGTGCTGAAATATCTTCATTTCTAAAAACACGACCTGGAGAAATTGTTCTAATAGGAGGTTTGTTATTTTCCATATAACGCACTTGTACAGATGAGGTATGTGTACGTAATAACAAATCTGGATTTTTCTCTATGAAAAAAGTATCCTGCATATCTCTGGCTGGGTGATATTCAGGTAAATTTAGTGCTGTAAAATTGTGCCAATCATCTTCAATTTCTGGACCTTCAGAAACGGTAAACCCAATACGTGAAAACACATCAATAATTTGATTTCTAACTAAAGATATTGGATGGCGAGAGCCCAACTCAATAGGTTCAGAAGGGCGTGTTAAATCACCATAAATTCCTTTTTGTTCATTTGTATTTTCTATTGCCTCCTTTAATTGATTTACTTTCTCTTGCGCTGAATTTTTTAACGTGTTTAAAGCTTGCCCAAAATCTTTTCTTTCAGCAGGAGCTACATTTTTAAATTCAACAAACAAATCGTTTAGTAATCCTTTTTTCCCTAAGAATTTAATTCTAAAAGCTTCAATTTCATTTGTAGTAGTTGCATTAAATGCGTTTACTTCACCAATCAGTTCTTTTACTTTGTCTAACATTTTACATATAAAATTAGGCTGCAAATTTAAACAATTTTATTTGAAAAGTAGTATTAGTAACTGCTAGTTAAATAACAAGGTTTTTAGCTAAAATTCAATGTTTATAATAGCTACCGAAATATAACCTCATCATGTGAAGCGAAAACGTTTGAAAACGTGACATTGGTCACTTAAATAACAGGTTCATTTTTTCAGATATATTCAAAAAAGGATTATATTTGTGTAGTAAATTAATAAATACATAAAATAACACATTATAAATTATGGAATCAGAAATTATGGAATCAAAAACAATTGTGCATAAAGACATGAAATCAGCAATTAAAGGTTTTATGAATTTAGTTAAACAAAGAAACCAACACGAGCCAGAATTTTTACAAGCTGTAGAGGAGGTAGCAGAGACTGTTATCCCTTACATTGTAAATCATGAAATCTATAAAGGTAAAAACATTTTATTAAGAATGGTTGAACCAGAGAGAGTACTAATGTTCCGTGTTCCTTGGGTTGATGATAGTGGTGAAATTATTGTAAATAGAGGGTATAGAATTCAAATGAATTCAGCTATTGGGCCTTATAAAGGAGGTTTGCGTTTTCATCCAACAGTAAATTTAAGTATTCTTAAATTTTTAGCTTTTGAACAAGTATTTAAAAATGCCTTAACTACATTACCAATGGGTGGTGGTAAAGGAGGTTCAGATTTTGATCCAAAAGGAAAATCTGATGATGAAATAATGCGTTTTTGTCATAGCTTTATGGCTGAATTATGCCGCCATATAGGTGCACATACTGATATTCCTGCAGGAGATATTGGTGTTGGTGGTAGAGAAATAGGTTTCTTATTTGGAATGTATAAAAAAATGAGAAATGAATTTACAGGTGTGTTAACTGGTAAAGGAACAACTTGGGGAGGTTCTCTAATTCGTCCTGAAGCGACTGGTTATGGAACGGTATATTTTGCACAAAGTATGCTAGAAACAAGAGGAGATTCACTTAAAGATAAAATAGTAACTGTTTCAGGTTCGGGGAATGTAGCACAATATGCTTGTGAAAAAGCAACTCAATTAGGAGCAAAAGTTGTTACTCTTTCAGATTCTTCTGGATATATTTATGACGAAGATGGTATTGATGCTGACAAACTAGCATTTGTAATGGATCTTAAAAATAACAGACGTGGTAGAATTAGCGAATACGTTGAAATGTATCCTAATGCTAAATTTACTGCTGGGCATAGACCTTGGGGAGTTAAATGTGATGTCGCAATGCCTTGCGCTACTCAAAATGAAGTAGATGGAGACGAAGCAAAAACATTACTTAACAACGGTTGTTATGTTATTAGTGAAGGAGCAAATATGCCCTCTAAACCTGAGGCTATTGAAGCTTTTCAAGCTGCAAAAATATTATACGCACCAGGAAAGGCTTCTAACGCAGGTGGTGTGGCAACTTCAGGATTGGAAATGAGTCAAAATTCTTTACGTATAAATTGGACTAGAGAAGAAGTAGATACAAGACTTAAAAAAATCATGACTGATATTCATGATTCTTGTATTAAATTCGGAAAAGAGGAAAATGGTTATATAGATTATGTAAGAGGAGCAAACATTGCTGGTTTTGTTAAAGTTGCAGATGCAATGCTAGCACAAGGGGTTGTTTAATACATACTGTTTAAATTAAATAAAAAGGGGTTGCTTAAATAAGGAACCCTTTTTTATTGATGTATTAATCTGAATTAAAACAGTAAATTTATATCTTGCATTCGTAAAAAAAGTCTTTAAAATGACAAAAAAGCTGTTACCAGATTTAAAATCACATGAATTTGAAGAAGTTGCATTTGACCAATTAATGCAAAATAGAATAAACAAAGTTTTAATTGTTTGTTCTAATTATGATTTTTACATGTTAGAAGAAGATGGTAGAATAGATGAGCGTATTTTTAATGAATATATGGCCTTAAACCTAAGGTATCCACCAAGTTTTATACACGCTAATTCAGCTAAAAATGCCATAAAATTTTTAGAATCTGATAAAATTGATTTGGTAATTACCTGGTTGGATATTGGAAACTATAAAGCATTTGAAACTTCAAAAAAAATAAAAGAAGCATTTCCCGAAGTACATATTGCAGCAATTAGTCATTACTCATCAGAGTTAAGAAAAAAAATAAACGAAGAAAACGCAGGAGTTATTGACTTTGTATTTCATTGGAATGGAAATGTAGATATTTTTTTAGCAATTATAAAGCTTACGGAAGATAGAATGAATGCCGAAAAAGATATTAATCAAGTAGGTGTTAAGGCTATTTTATTAGTAGAAGATTCGTTAAAATTCTATTCAAGATATTTACCAATTATTTATAAAATTCTTTTAAAACAAACACGTTCTTTTATGTCTGAAGGCTTAAATGAGCATCGTAGAATGATGTTGATGAGAGGTAGGCCTAAAATTTTATTAGCAACAAATTTTGAAGAAGGATTAAGTCTTTTTGAACAATACAAGCATAATTTATTAGGGGTAATTTCTGATGTAAATTATTTTAAAGATGGTGAAAGAAACCCAGAAGCTGGATTTCTATTCTTAAAATATGTTCGTAGCTTCAAGAGGTACTTTCCATTTTTAATACAGTCTTCAAACAGTAATAACGAAAAAAGAGCATTAGAACTTAAAGGAAAATTTCTATACAAACATTCAGAAACGCTTGAAGAGGAAATTAAAAATTACATCACTAAATATTTCTCATTTGGAGATTTTGAATTTTGGGATCCCAAGCAAATGAAAGTACTTGCTACAGTGAAAGATTTAACGGGTTTTCAAAAAGCTTTAAGTACAGTTACAACTGATGCAATAACATACCATGCCCAAAGGAGTGAATATTCTAAATGGTTAAAATCTAGAGCCTTATTTCCGCTAGCCAATTTATTTAGCACTATAGAATATGATGATTTTGATGATACCGAACAAACAAGAGAATTTTTAATAAATGCAATTAAAGCATATCGCGTTTATAGATCTAGAGGTGTAATTTCTAAATTCGATAAAAATAAATACGATGAATATCTAGGGTTTTCGAGAATTGGTGATGGCGCTTTAGGAGGAAAAGGTAGGGGTTTGGCTTTTATTGATTCGTTTTTGAAACGCCATAGATTATGCAGAAAATATAAAAATGTAAATATCACCATTCCAAGAACCGTAGTTTTAAGTACAGAGGTTTTTGATGAATTTATGGAAACGCATCAGTTAATTAGGTTTGTTGCTAAAACTAAAAATGATGATGAAATTTTAGAGAAATTTATTTCAAAACCACTACCAAAATGGGTTTTAGATGATATCAGCGTCTTTTTAAACGTTACAAACGTACCAATTGCGGTACGTTCATCAAGTGTATTGGAAGATTCCCATTATCAGCCATTTGCCGGAATCTTTGCAACGTTTATGTTACCAAACACAGAAAAGGATAAATTATTAACAATGGTTTCTAATGCGGTTAAGTCCGTTATGGCATCTGCTTTTTTTATAAATAGTAAATCGTATTTAAAAGCCACATCTCATGCAATTGAAGAGAGTAGAATGGCAGTTATTTTACAAGAGGTAACAGGTAAACAATACGAAGATGTTTATTACCCAAATATTTCAGGTGTTGCACGTTCTATCAATTTTTATCCAATAGGTAATGAAAAACCAAATGAAGGTATTGCAAATATAGCACTCGGTTTAGGTGAAATTATAGTTGGCGGTGGGCGCACACTTAGATTTTCTCCATATCATCCAAAAAAAATACTTCAATTATCATCACCAGACTCAACACAACGTGATACGCAACAGTATTTTTACGGCTTAGATTTAGATCCAGAAAAATACAAGGTATCAACAAGTGAAGCTGTAAACAAAAAGAAAATAAGTATTAGAAGTGCAAAAAAGCATAAATCTTTAAAATTTGTTGCTTCAACATACGATTTACAAAATAACATAATAAAACCAGGAATATTACACGATGGTATTCGAGTAATATCGTTTGATAATGTATTAAAGTACAATACATTTCCACTACCTGAGATTTTACAAGATTTATTAAGAATTAGTCAGCGTGAAATGCGAAGCCCAATAGAAATGGAGTTTGCAGTAAACCTTGATGTGCCAGAAGGGCAAAACAAAGAATTTAGTTTTTTACAAATAAGGCCCATAGTTGAAAGTTATGAAACGGTAAGTAAATTACCCGAGGATTTTAAACTTTCAGACACTATAATTTATTCAGAATCTGCTTTAGGAAATGGAAAATATGACCATATATACGATTTTGTGTATGTAAAGCCAGAAACGTTCAATTCTGCTAATACAAGAGAAATAGCTGATGCAGTTGAAGAAATGAATAAAAGGTTTATAGAACTAGATAAACAATATATTTTAGTTGGACCTGGAAGATGGGGGTCTAGTGATCCTTGGTTAGGAATACCTGTAATCTGGCCTCAAATTTCTGCTGCAAAAGTTATTGTTGAAGCCGGTTTAAATAACTTTAGAATTGACCCAAGTCAAGGAACACATTTTTTCCAAAATTTAACATCATTTAAAGTTGGGTACTTAACAATTAACCCTTTTATCAACGACGGGTTTTTTGATTTAGAATATTTAAACAAACAAGAAGCTGTTTGTGAAAATACATATTTAAGACATATCTGTTTTAAAACCCCTTTAAAGGTTATTATTGAAGGGAAAAGCAATAAAGCCATCATTTTTAAAGAAGAATATGAGCCAATAAAACCTCAAAATATATTAGAAAGCACCATCGACGATTTACCGCCAGATGGGTTTATGTAATAAAACCAAAATTTACAAATTTGATAATTTATTACACTATTAAAGAGTGTTTTGTAAATATTTAATAATTTTTTGTAACAAAAATTACAATAAGCTAAAAATAAAAGTTTTTTAAATTAAAAATGAGTTTAATATCTGTAAATTTGCAATCAAATTTTAAAAGGTTTAAACACTTAGAAATTATAATATTATGAATGTAAAAGAAATATTAAATAACCTTGAAACAAAACATCCTGGAGAAAAGGAATATTTACAAGCGGTTCATGAGGTATTAGAGTCTATTCAACCAATTTATAATGAAAATCCACAGTACGAAGCAGCCAAAATTATTGAAAGATTAGTTGAGCCAGATCGTATCTTAACATTTAAAATTTCATGGGTTGATGATGAAGGTGAAGTTCACGTTAATTTAGGGCACAGAGTACAATTTAACAATGCTATTGGCCCATATAAAGGAGGTATTCGTTTACACCCGAGCGTAAATTTAAGTATCCTTAAATTTTTAGGTTTCGAACAAATATTTAAAAATGCACTAACTACACTCCCAATGGGTGGCGGTAAAGGAGGTTCCGATTTTAACCCAAAAGGAAAGTCAGACGCAGAGATTATGCGTTTTTGTCAAGCTTTTATGTTAGAACTTTGGAGAGTTATTGGTTCAAGTACTGATGTTCCTGCAGGTGATATTGGGACAGGAGGTAGAGAAATTGGTTTTATGTATGGAATGTATAAAAAACTACAACAAGAAAACTCTGGAGTTTTTACAGGTAAAGGATTAAATTGGGGTGGAAGCTTAATAAGACCTGAAGCTACCGGTTTTGGAGGAACTTATTTCACTAAAGAAATGTTAGAAACTAAAAACGACTCTTTTGAAGGTAAAACAGTGGCACTTTCGGGTTTTGGAAATGTGACTTGGGGTGTAGTTCTAAAAGTTACAGAATTAGGAGGTAAAGTTGTTACCATCTCTGGACCTGATGGTTATGTGTACGATGAAAAAGGTTTAGACGCTGAAAAAATTGATTATTTATTAGAATTAAGAGCTTCAAACAATGATATTGTTTCTCCATATGTAGAAGTATTCTCTGAAGCTAAATTTATAGCAGGTAAAAAACCTTGGGAAGTTACATGTGATATTGCAATGCCTTGTGCAATTCAAAATGAATTAAATGGAGCTGATGCTGAACTATTAATCTCTAATGGTGTTAAATATGTTGCAGAAGTATCTAATATGGGATGCACACCTGAAGCTATTGCAGCATTTCAAAACCAAAAAATAGCGTATGCGCCAGGGAAAGCAGTTAATGCTGGTGGTGTTGCTGTATCTGGGTTAGAGATGTCTCAAAACGCCATGAAATTAAATTGGACAGCTGAAGAAGTAGATGCTAAATTGTTGCAAATAATGTCTTCTATTCACGTTGCTTGTTTAAAATATGGAACTCAAGATGATGGCTATATTAATTATGTAAAAGGAGCAAATGTAGCTGGTTTTATAAAAGTAGCAGATGCAATGCTAGATTTAGGTGTTATATAATCCAAAATAACAGATAATTTAAAAAGGGTTGCTATTTAGCAACCCTTTTTTTTGAATGTTTAGAATGTAAAGTTTTGTAGTTTTATAAAGTGAATGAAAATGTACAACACCGTAAAATAATCCACATAGATATGGATGCTTTTTTCGCATCGGTAGAACAACTTGATAATCCAGAATTAAGAGGTAAACCGGTTGCTGTTGGTGGTGGAGGGGGACGCGGTGTTGTTGCAGCGGCTAGTTACGAAGCTCGTAAATTTAGAGTGCGTTCAGCAATGAGTGGTGTGTTGGCAAGAAAAAATTGCCCGCATTTAATTTTTGTAAAACCAAGATTTGTACGATATAAAGAGATTTCACAAAAAATTAGAGCTATTTTTTATGATTATACAGATTTAGTAGAGCCACTTTCATTAGATGAAGCTTACTTAGATGTAACTGAAAACAAAAAAGGAAATCCTTCAGCAAGTTTAATAGCTAAGGAAATTAGACAACGAATTTTTGATGAGTTAAACTTAAATGCTTCCGCAGGAATTTCTAATAGTAAATTTGTTGCAAAAATAGCTTCAGATATTAACAAACCCAACGGACAAAAAACAATTCCGCCTGAAGAGGTAATTTCCTTTTTAGAAGAATTACCTATTGAAAAATTCTTTGGAATTGGTAAAGTAACTGCTGCAAAAATGTACAGTTTAGGAATTTTTAAAGGCTTAGATTTAAAAGAGAAAGGTTTAGAGTTTTTAACGCAACATTTTAAAAAATCTGGAACTCATTATTACAATATTGTACATGGAATTCAACATAGTAAAGTAAAACCAAACCGACTTCGGAAATCTGTTGCAGCAGAACATACATTTGAAAAAAATTTAACTTCAGAAATATTTATGCTCGAAAAATTAGAGAAAATTTCAGAAGAATTGGAACAACGATTAATAACTTCAAAAGTTTCAGGAAAAACAATTACGTTAAAAATAAAATACAGCGATTTTAAAACGCAAACACGTAGTAAAACAGTTCCTTATTTTGTAAAAGACAAAACTATTTTATTTGAAACAGTTAAAGAATTACTTTTTCAAGAAAAAACACATAATTCGGTACGTTTATTAGGTATTTCAGTTACTAATTTAAACATACATTTTAAAAAAGCAGCAAAGCCAATTTTAGTCCAGTTACAGTTCGAATTTTAAGATTCTTCCAATACATAAATTACGTTTCGTTCTTCTAAATAGTTTAAAACATAGTTTAAAACACCTTTTTTATTTCCTAATAATTCTGGAGGGAATACACCTTTTTCACGAAACAAACCATCTAAAAACATGTTAGCAGTCGCAGTTGCTGTATAACCTGTTGTCCGCGCCATTGAAGACACGTTTGTTTTGGTGCAATATTTGTCGTGTAAATTGTACACAATGGTTTTATGTTCACCCTTTTTATTCGTTCCTTTTAAGGTAATTCGCATAACGGTTAGCTCTTCTTCAGTATCACCTAATTTCCATTCGTTAAATAATATTTTTGAAGAAAAGGCTAAAGGTGAAATCATATTGCCATCTATATTTATTTTTTCTTCATTAAAAAACCCACTTTCTTTTAATACTTTTATGTATTCAATATGATCTGGGTAACGCAATGTTTTTTCTTTCATATTTTTAATATGTGGCATGGTATAAATAATAGAACGCAAGCCGTCAGAATTAAATGATTCTAGCGTTCCAATACCTTCGAACTCTACAAATTCACAATCTGATAAGGCTTCTTTTACTACAATATGTCCGTTTTCAACATAACGAGCCGGACGTGTATATTCTTCAATAACATCAACAGGAGAAAACGGTGCTTTGTATCTAAAGGGCCATTTTTTTACTTTAGGTAAACCACCAACTAAACATTCAAAATCGGTTAATTTCAATTTTTCATTATAGTAACCTAAAATAATATTTCCCATACCTGGAGCAACACCACAATCTACAATGGCAGTTACGTTTTTTTCTTTTGCAAGAGTATCCAATGCTAATGAGTTTTCAGGGAAAAAGGAAATATCTATTACATTTTTTTTAGCTTCAATAATAGTTTTTAGAGTTTCAAATCCCAAAAAACCAGGGACTGCACAAATCACTAAATCAAAAGGTTTTATAATACCTTTTAACTCTTCTTTGTTTGTTACATCTAAAACTTCAGGAATTAATTTATCACATTTTTTAATTGCTTTTTCCAAAGCCAATTCACTAAAATCTGTGATAGTTACGTTATGTTTTTTTGCCATATCTATAGCCATTGTGCTACCAACCATACCAGCACCTAATACAATTATATTGCTCATACTTGTTTGTTGAATTTAAAATAAAAATAAAATGGCTTTTTGCAAGTTAGAGTCACTTGCCTTACGAAAAGTTAGACAACCTTTATAAACCAGGAATTAAAACCCAAGGCATTTCGGAAAGGTTTTTTATACGGTTAAATTTCATATGTTAAACTTACACTTTATTTTAGGATTAAAGATTATTTCTCATAAAATTTACCTTGCCAATTATTTTTTTGAATTAGCATTTTATCAATTTTTGCAACTATTTCAAAGTTTTTAAGGTTGTTCCATTTAGGAGCAATTAATAAATCTTGAGGTGTTTCACTTATAAATCGTTCAATAATAATATCAGGTCGTAAATTACCAATAAAAGCGGTTATAAAATCTATATAAGCTTCAGAAGTAAATAAGTTGAAATGCTCAGGATTTCGCTTGTATTGAACTTCCATAACTGAATTTTTTACAATTTGTAAATGATGTAATTTTAAAGTGTCAATAGGTAATTTTGATATTTCAACGGCATGATTTAATAGCTCTTGTTTTGTTTCTCCAGGTAATCCAATTATTAGGTGGGCACCTAAATGAAATCCTTTATTTTCGCAACGTTTATATGTTTGTTTTGTTTCTTCAAACGTGTGACAACGATTTACGTTTTTTAAGGTTCTATTTAAAGTGCTTTCTACACCAAATTCTAATGAAATGAAGTGTTTTTTAGATAAAAACGATAAATAATCAATAATTTCTTTTGAAATACAATCAGGTCTTGTTCCTATAACCAAACCAATAACACCTTCAGCATTTAAAGCTTCATCATACATTTTTTTAAGTGAATCTAAATCGGAATATGTATTAGTATATGCTTGAAAATAAGCTAAGTATTTTTGTGCTTTGTACTTTTTACCAAAAAAAGAAATACCATGTTTTAATTGATCTTGAATGCTTTTTGTTGGCTCGCAATAATCTGGATTAAATGTATTGTTATTACAATATGTACAACCTCCATACCCTTTTGAACCATCTCTGTTCGGACAAGAAAAACCAATGTCTAACGATATTTTTTGTACTCGTTCACCAAATGTAGATTTAATGAATGAAGAATAATCTAAGTATCTTTTCCCTGTAAAATTCACTTTTTTTAATTGAACTTCAAAACTAAGATTCTCCTTTGCAAATACCTAAAAACCTTAGGGTTATATTTTTTTACTACCTTACAAATACTAACTAACTAAACAAATGAAAAAATTCCCAAATGCACTAGTCATTATGATTGGGTTTATCTTGCTTTCTGCAATTTTAACCTACATTATTCCACAAGGACAATATGAAAGAATTACCAATCCAGAAACGAATCAGGTAACCGTTGTTCCAGGCTCTTACAAATTAGTTGAGGCAGCACCAGTTTCTATTTTAAAAACAATGTTATCTATTCCTGAAGGAATAGTAGATAGAGCCGATTTAATTGCACTAATTCTTTTAATTGGCGGTTGTTTTTATGTGATTGAAAAAACAGGCGCACTAAAAGAAGGGATTACATATTTAACAATAAAACTCAATGGTAAAGAAGAGGTCGTGTTAATACTAGTTTCTATAATTTTTTTAATTGCAGGTGCACTTATGGGTTTGCAAGAAGAAATAATAGCAATGATGCCTGTTTTACTCTATTTAACTTCACGTTTAGGTTATAATGCTTTTGTAGCTATCGCTATAAGTTTTGGCTCTGCTATTTTAGGTGCTTCATTTAGTCCAATTAATCCATTTGCAGTTGTAATTGCTCAAAAAGAAACTGGTTTAGAATTTTTGTCAGGAAGTGGATATAGATTGATAATAATGGCAATTGCTTTTATTGTTTGGATGTTTATGATTATTAGATACGCTAATAAAAATAAAGTTGAAAAGCTTGTTGAAAAGAATGAATTGGTTGAAAAAGTAAGTGTCCGAAGTATTCTAATTTTAACACTAGTAGGAGTAGCTTTTGTTGTTTTAATTATTGGAATGATGAAATATAACTGGGGATTTAATGAAATGTCGGCTGAATTTTTTGCACTTGGGATACTTGTTGGTTTAATAGGTAAATTAGGGATGAATGGTACTATTGAAACCTATATTGATGGTTTTAAAGAATTAGTTTTTGCAGCTATGATTGTTGGTTTTGCAAGTAGTATCTCAATTATCTTAAAGCAAGGAATGATTATAGACTCAATTATTTATGGTTTGTTTACTCCTATGCAATATTTACCTAAAAGTTTAGCAGCCATTTCTATGATGATTTCTCAATCGTTATTGCATTTTCCTGTTTCAAGTTATTCGGGTCAAGCCATTTTAACGATGCCAATTTTGGCACCTCTATCTGATTTAATTGGAATTTCTCGTCAGGTTTGTGTATTAGCCTACCAATATGGTGCTGTTATGACGGATTTAATTTACCCAACACAAGGTGCTTTAATGGCAATTATAGCGATAGCAGGCATACCTTTTGATAAATGGTTTAAGTTCATTTTTAAATTCACCTTGGTAATATTAGGAGTTGGAGCCATAGCTATTGTTATTGCAGTTTTTATTGGGTTTTAGATTTTCATGAATAATTATTGAGCTATTTTTACACTTCAATTATGGAAGAATTTTTAAAAATAAAAAAGAAACTATACGAAGCTTGTTTGTTGTTTGCTGAAGAAAAACACAACACAGTTATTTCAATTATTGAATCTAATAAAAAAGCCTTGTTTTCTGAAACTAAAAGTTCAGCTGGTGACAAACACGAAACGGGTAGAGCAATGTTGCAGTTAGAAATGGAAAAAGCAAGTCAGCAATTAGCTGTAATCAATCAAATGAAAGCTATTTTAGAAAAAATTTCTATTGAAAATAAATCAGAAATTAGTTGTTTAGGGAGTGTAATTACAACCAATAAAGCTACTTATTATTTAGCAATTAGTGCTGGAAAAATCACAATTGAAAATACCGATTTTTATGCAGTCTCAACCAATTCACCCATTGGAAAACAACTACTAGGGAAAAGGGTAGGCGCTATTATTTCTTTTAATAATGCTAAAATTTTAGAAGTATACTAAGTAGTTTAACTAAAAAAAAGGCATACTCAACTGAGGATGCCTTTTAAATGATGTTTTATTTAAGAGTTTAAAACAATATTTTTAGTTTACTCCAATTGTTATAAATCAAAGCAATGTTAATAATTGTTACAACAGCAGCAGGAACTATTCCTGCAGGAGCTAAAAATAAGTGAAACAAAATCATATTTATAGATATTGGTGCTAAAACAACTAAAGCAAGTGGAACCCATTTCTTAATAAGTAAAAGTATTCCTACAACAATTTCTGTAGCACCTACTAATTTAAGCATGTAGCCAGACGCCATCATAGCCATCATAAGGTTACCTGCAGGTTCTGGCATTTCCATGTGGGGCATAAAATCTAGAAATTTGTTAGCACCAAATACAACTAGAATTAGTCCTAATAAAATACGTAAAGCCATGGTTAATTTTGAATTCATAATTAAAAGTTTTAGTTAAATTAATTAGTTAAGTCGTTAAATTACAAAATTAATTACAGAGGTAACTAATGTTACGTTAGCTTTGTAAGTTTTTATGTCACTTTGTCGTCAAATAAAGTGGCATTAAAATTGCTTTATTAATTAAAATAAATTTCAAGAAAATGACTGAATTATTAACAAAAGAAACTTTTTTAGAAAAGGTTTTTAATTTCGAAAAAAATAAAGAATGGAAGTTTGAAGGTGATGTACCTTGTATTATAGATTTTTATGCAGATTGGTGCGGACCGTGTAAAGCAGTTGCTCCAGTTTTAGAAGAATTAAGTAATGAATATGAAGGGAAAATTAATATTTATAAAGTAGATACGGAAGCAGAACAAGAATTAGCAGCTGCATTTGGAATTAGAAGTATTCCTTCTATGTTATTTGTACCAAAAGAGGGAGAGCCTCAAATGTCACAAGGAGCACTTCCAAAGCATCAATTAGAGCAAATTATAAGGGATGTACTAAAAACTTCAAAGTAAATCCCAATAAACCCCAAAAGGAAAAGCCGCATTTATGCGGCTTTTTTGATATGTATAAGTTTAATTTTAAACTAAATTATTTGCTATTAAATATTCACCAATTTGTATCGTATTTGTTGCAGCACCTTTACGTAAGTTATCAGCTACAATCCATAAATTTAAAGTATTTGACTGTGATTCATCTCTTCTAATTCTACCCACAAAAACCTCATCTTTATTGTGTGCATAAATTGGCATTGGATATGTATTAGTATCTAAATTATCTTGTACAATAACTCCTGGAGTTTCGTGCAATAATTTACGAACTTCATTTAAATCAAAATCATTTTCAAACTGAACATTTACAGCTTCTGAATGTCCACCAGCAGTTGGAATACGAACTGCAGTAGCGGTTACTGAAAAAGACTCATCACCTAAAATTTTCTTAGGTTCTTTTACCAACTTCATTTCTTCTTTAGTGTATCCATTTTCTAAAAACACATCACAATGCGGAATTGCATTTCTATTAATTGGATAATGATAAGCCATTTCACCTTTTATTCCTTTTGTTTCGTTTTCTAATTGTTGAACAGCTTTTACACCTGTTCCAGAAACAGATTGGTAGGTTGAAATTACCACACGCTTCATAGTATATTTTTTATGCAATGGAGCTAAAGCCATAACTAATTGTATTGTTGAACAATTAGGATTTGCAATAATTTTATCTTCTCTAGTTAGTACATTTCCATTAATTTCTGGAACTACTAATTTTTTTGTTGGATCCATTCTCCAAGCCGAAGAATTATCTACAACCGTACAGCCAACTTCAGCAAATTTAGGTGCCCAAATTTCAGAAGTTGTTCCACCTGCTGAAAATAAAGCAATATCAGGATGTGCATTAACAGCATCTTGTAAGCTAATAACAGTGTGTTTTTCTCCTTTGTATTCTAATTGCTTACCAACAGATCTTTGTGAAGCTACCAATAATAATTCTGTAATTGGAAAATTTCGTTCTGCTAAAACTTGTAATAATATATTTCCTACCATTCCGGTTGCACCTACAACTGCTACTTTCATTCTTTTTATTTTAAATCGTATGCAAATTTTATAAAAAAAGGTGACAACAAGCAGTAAATAATTGAAAATTAACAAATAATTCTTTTTTTGTTAAAAAGAGAATACTTTTTAATTAAGAGTTTAAAACAAAACAAAATACTTTTTTTATAGAAATCGGAATAATTTTTGATGTAAATAATAGTATCTACCTTAAAAAATTAACTATGAAAAAAGTTACGTTATTTTTATTTTTTACACTTTCATCATTTTTAACGTTTTCACAATATATTGAAGGAAAAGTTGTAGATGCAACTACCAACAAACCCATTGAAGGAGTTCATGTGTTTATGAAAGGAATTAATAGAGGAACCCTAACCAATGAAAAAGGGAATTATTATTTAAAATTTCCATATAAAATAGTTAAAAATGATATTATTCGTTTTTCGCATATTGCATATGAAGAGTTAGAAATCACCTATGTATCAAACAAAAAGAACTATAAAGTATACTTGAAAGCTGATTTAAAGAAATTAGAGGAAGTTAGAATCTCACAAAAAAGAAATTTAAAAAAGGCGATTTCTTATAAAAAATTGTCACCAATGAAGAATGGAATACATTCATTTGGATCTGTATTGAAAGATAATAAAATTTATGTAATTGGCGGTGATGCTTCTTATAATCAGAATGATTTAAAAAAAATATTGGACTATGATGATCCGGATAAACCTATATCAGATTTTTTTAAAACAGGAAGAAATTACTCAAAAGAAAGTTATAAAGGAGATTTTCGAGTGTATGATATGGTGTCTGACACTTGGTCAATGGAAAAGTTAAAATTTAGAAAAAGAGCGTACCATGCAATACATTTTTACAATAACAACTTATATGTTTTAGGAGGTAAAAATATTTCGATGAATGGTAAATTCGAATATTTAGACAATAAAATTGAAGTATATAACATTGAAAGTGATCGTATAAAAATTGATAACACGAATCCACATCAAACAGTTAATTTTGCTTCATTTACCTATAAAGATAATATTATTGTATTGGGAGGCTCTCTTAAAATTAAAAAAAACGGCTTTAAAGAGTACTCAAATAAAGTTCATTTGTACAATATAAAAACTGGGAATTGGTTTCAACTAGGAAGTATGCCCATAGCTAAAGAACCTTGTGGGGTTTTAATAGAAGATAAAATTTATTTAGTAGGCGGGTTTAATAATAAACCGCTATTTGCACTAGAATCTTTTGATTTGATAACACAGAAGTGGAAAAAAGAAGGAGAACTTTTTTATGGAGTTAATAAACCTGCGATAACCCATAAAGACAATGTTATTTATTTTTTTAATGACGGGAAGATTAATACATATAATGTAGTAACAAAAGAATTAAACGAATATTTTATCGATTTATCTTTGAACGCTTCAGAATTGTACTACGCTAACAATAAATTATATATACTTGGAGGCTTAAGAATAAATAATTATTCTTTTTTTCCATCAAAAGGACTTTTTAGTATTGATATTAGTGAGTTTGAAAACACAAAACTCCAAAACTCCAAAATACTTTAGTTTTTCTATTTTTAATTCAAAACCAATTATTGTATTGAAACACCAATAGTTATAAGAAAACATGTAATTTTGCAAAAAATCAAAATTAATGACTACTACAGGGAAAATAGAGTTAATGGCTCCTGCCGGTAACTTTGAATCGTTACAAGCCGCATTAGATAATGGAGCAGATTCAATATATTTTGGTGTTGAGCAATTGAACATGCGAGCAAGAGCAACTATAAACTTCACATTAGATGATTTACAAGAAATTTCAGACAGATGCGAGGCCAAAAATGTAAGAACATACCTTACACTTAATACTATAATTTACGATCACGATTTAACTATTGTAAAAACCTTACTTCAAAAAGCAAAAGACGCTAATATTACAGCGGTAATTGCTATGGATCAAGCAGTAATTGCTTCAGCAAGAACTATTGGGATGGAAGTACATATTTCAACACAAATAAACATTACCAATGCTGAAACGGCTAAGTTTTACGCAATGTTTGCTGATACTATGGTGTTAAGTAGAGAATTAAGTTTACGTCAGGTAAAGAAAATTACAGAACAAATTGTAAAAGATGATGTTCGTGGACCTTCAGGAAAATTAGTTGAAATTGAGATTTTTGGTCACGGAGCATTATGTATGGCAGTTTCAGGAAAATGTTATATGAGCTTGCACACCCATAATTCCTCTGCAAATAGAGGTGCTTGTAAACAAAATTGTAGAAAAAAATATACAGTTATAGATCAGGAAACGGGTATTGAAATGGAGCTGGATAATGAGTATATTATGTCTCCAAAAGATTTATGTACCATTGATTTTTTAGATGAAATTGTTGATGCGGGTGTAAAAGTTTTAAAAATTGAAGGAAGAGGTAGAGCACCAGAATATGTAGCCAAAGTAATTAAATGTTACCGAGATGCTATTGATAGTATTGAAGCAGGAACTTATAATAAAGAAAACGTAATTTCGTGGATGCTTGAACTAGAAAAAGTATACAATCGTGGATTTTGGAGTGGTTATTATTTAGGTCAAAAATTAGGAGAATGGAGTAAAGGATCAGGAAGTCATGCAACCCAAAAGAAAGTATATTTAGGGAAAGGAATGCACTACTTTCCGAAACCAAAAATAGGAGAATTTAAAATTGAAGCATACGATATCAAAATTGGAGATACTATTTTAATTACGGGTCCAACTACCGGAGCACAGGAAATGGAAGTAAAAGAAATGTTTGTAAATGATGTTAAAGGAACAACAGGACAAAAAGGAGATTCAGTAACAATACCTTTAGATTTTAGAATTCGACCATCAGACAAATTGTATAAAATAGTTGAAAACAAAGTAGAAGCTTAAATGGTAATTATTACATTACAAAGAGCCAAATGTATTGGTTGTAATTACTGTGTTGAATTGGCACCTACTCAGTTTCAAATGTCAAAAAAAGACGGCAAGTCTGTATTACTTCATTCCAAAGAAAAAAAAGGGTTTTTCACTATAAAATCGCCCGATGAAACTATTTTTGATTCGAGTATAAAAGCAAAAGAAGCTTGCCCAGTAAAAATTATTGATGTAAAACAAACTTAAAAACCATTTTTTAACGTTTTACAGTAAGTAATTTTAATTTATCTTTACAAATTAGTGAAGATTGTAAAGTTGAATTTATCAACTTTATTTAATGCAAAATAAATTTTAAAATATATGAGCTGTAATAGTTGCTCTTCAGATATAAATAGCGTACCAAAAGGATGTAAAAGTAATGGAAGTTGTATCACAGGAGACTGTGAAAAACTTTCAGTATTTGACTGGTTGGGAAATATGTCACTACCAACAGGCCAAGAACCTGTAAATATAGTTGAAGTTCGTTTTAAAAATGGGCGTAAACACTTTTTTAGAAATGTAGATAATTTACAAATTTCAATTGGCGATGTTATTGCAGTTGAAGGAAATCCAGGACATGATGTTGGTACTGTTTCACTTACAGGTGAATTAATTAAAGTACAATTAAAAAGAAAAGGGATTGAAATTGATAGTGAAGACATCAAGAAAATATATCGTAAAGCCACCCAAAAAGATATAGATATTTGGACAGCTGCACGTAACAAAGAATACGACACACAATACCGTGGAAGAGAAATTCTAGGAAGATTAGGCTTAAAAATGAAACTCTCTGATGTTGAATATCAAGGAGATGGAAATAAAGCTACTTTTTATTACACTGCAGATGAGCGTGTAGATTTCAGACAATTGATTAGAGACTTAGCAGGCGCGTTTAGCATACGAGTTGAAATGAAGCAAGTTGGGTTGCGACAAGAAGCAGCTAGGCTTGGTGGAGTAGGTTCTTGCGGAAGAGAATTGTGTTGTTCTACATGGTTAACAGATTTACGAAATGTAAGTACATCAGCAGCGCGTTATCAACAATTATCTTTAAATCCTCAAAAATTAGCAGGTCAGTGTGGAAAGTTAAAATGCTGTTTAAATTATGAATTAGAAACATATTTAGACGCACTAAAAGGATTTCCTAGACATGATATTATTTTAAAAACTGAAAAAGGAGATGCCAGTTTTATAAAAATGGATATTTTTAAAAATCTTCTTTGGTATACGTATAAAGAAAATAGAGTAAAATGGTTTAAACTTACATTAGAGCAGGTTCAGGAAATTATTGAGTTGAATAAAAATAACAAATCAGCACTCTCTCTTGAAGAGTATGAAGCTGATTTAATTGAAGTTGTTAAAGTAGAATATGAAGATGTAGTTGGGCAAGATAGCTTAACAAGATTTGATTTACCTAAGCGGAAAAAGAAACGAAAAAAGAAGTCTAGAAACTCTGGAAATCAACAAAGAAAACAAGCTCAAGGTCAGCCAAAACATACCCAAAATAGAAGGAATCCAGAACAAAACAAACAGAATTCAGCGCAAAATAAACCGAACCCAAACCAACAAGGTAAAAACACAAATAGAAACAAAAAAAGAAGACCACCTAGAAAAAGTGCAAACAACAATCAAAACACATAAATACCTATTTGAATTTATAATTGCATTACTGCTGTTTTCGTGCAATTCAAATATGGTTTACGATCAGTATAAACCTATTGAAAAGCATTCATGGGATTCTGAACAGCCTGTAAATTTTATTGTGAGTAATTCAGATACTATTTCTATTAAAAATGTGTTTATTAATATTAGAAACAATAAAAACTATGAGTTTAATTCCTTATTTTTAATAGCTAAAATGGAATTTCCAAGTGGCTATAAAGTAGTTGATACTTTAGAATATGAAATGACCGATGCTTTTGGAAATTGGTTAGGTTCAGGGTTTACAGATATCAAAGAAAATAAACTTTTTTATAAAGAACATGTTGTTTTTTCTGAAAAAGGAGACTATAAATTTAAGGTATATCAAGCAACAAGAAGCATAAATGATATTGAAGGGACAAACCCTTTAAAAGGTATTACCGATGTTGGTTTAAGAATAGAAAAAGTGAACGAATGAAGAAAAAGACAACAATTAACAATTCATTTTCTAAGTATGTAAAATGGTTTTGGATTGCTATTTTAGGAGGAACATCAGGAATAATAGTAGTCTTTTTATTAGCTTCTTGGGGTGTTTTTGGAGCACTTCCTTCGTTTGAAGAATTAGAGAATCCAGAAAAGAATTTAGCTTCCGAAGTTATTTCAATTGATGGAAAAACATTAGGTAAATATGCTTTTGAAAACCGCACACCTGTTAAATATAAAGACTTACCAGAAAATTTAATAAATGCATTAGTTGCCACTGAAGACGAACGATTTTTTGAGCATTCAGGTATCGATTTTAAAGCCACATTACGTGCTATTGTGAAGCTAGGGAAAGACGGTGGGGGAAGTACCATAACACAACAATTAGCAAAATTGTTATTTACAGGAGAAGGATCAAAAAATTTACGAGAAAGAATACTTCAAAAGTTTAAAGAATATGTAATTGCAGTTCGATTAGAACGCCAATACACGAAGCAAGAAATTTTAACGATGTACTTAAATAAGTACGATTTTTTGAACTTAGCTGTTGGTATTCGTTCAGCTTCAAGAATTTACTTTGGAAAAGAACCAATTGATTTAACAGTATCAGAATCGGCAATGTTAGTTGGAATGTTAAAAAACGCCTCTTATTTTAATCCGCTTAGAAGAGCTGAAAAAGTAAAAAGAAGAAGAAATGTGGTATTAGGTCAAATGTATAAAAATGAATTTATTACAAGTGCCGAAAAAGATACGTTACAACAAAAAGAACTAGAATTAGATATAAATAAAGAAGGCCACAGCGATGGTTCTGCTACCTATTTCAGAGAATACTTAAGAAGTTTTATGAAAAAATGGATTAAAACGAATCTAAAACCAAATGGTACAGTTTATAATTTGCACCGAGACGGACTTAAAATATATGTAACTATAGATTCTCGCATGCAAGGTTATGCTGAAGAAGCGATGAAAGAGCATATGTCTAATTTACAACGAGTATTTTTTAATGAACAAAAACATAACAGAACTGCACCTTTTTATGATATAGATAAAAAGAAAATTGAAGAGACAATGACTCAAGCAATGAAACGCTCCAACCGTTGGAAACGAATGAAGAAGAATGGCGCTTCAGTAAAAGAAATTAGAGCCTCGTTTAATGAAAAAACGGAAATGAAAATCTTTTCTTGGAAAGGGGATATTGATACATTGTTAACACCAAAAGATTCTATAAGATATTACAAACATATATTAAGATCTGGGCTATTATCTATTGAGCCACAATCTGGACATGTGAAAGCTTGGGTTGGCGGAATTAACTACAAACACTTTCAGTTTGATGCCGTTAAACAACAAAAACGTCAAGTAGGTTCAACATTTAAACCTTTTGTATACGCAACAGCTATTAACCAGTTAAACTTATCACCTTGTGATAAATTTCCAAATACATTATATACGATACCAAAAGAAAAATATGGAATGCCTGAAGATTGGACCCCGAAAAATGCTGGAGAAAAATATGGAGGAGAATTGACTTTAAAACAAGCTTTAGCAGGATCAGTAAATGTAATTACAGCCAAATTAATTGATATGGTACATCCTAAAAATGTAGTAAGTTTGGCTAAAAGAGCTGGTATAAAAAGTAAAATTTTAGCAGTACCTGCAATTGCTTTAGGCTCAGTTGATTTATCGCTATATGAAATGGTGGGTGCGTATGCGACTTTTGCAAATAAAGGCTTGCAAGTTGAACCAATGATGTTGTTAAAAATTGAAGATAAAAATGGAACGGTTTTAGAACAATTTATTCCAAATTCTAAAGAAGTTTTAAGTGAAGAATCTGCCTATGTTGTTATTAATTTATTAGAAGGTGTAACACAAGCCGGTTCAGGAATTAGGTTAAGAACTACAGCTGGTGTGTATCCAGACAATGTGGCTACAGGTTACCCGTATGAATTTAAAAATCCAATTGCGGGAAAAACAGGAACTACACAAAATCAATCGGATGGTTGGTTTATGGGAATTGTACCTAATTTGGCAACAGGTGTTTGGGTTGGAGGTGAAGATAGAGCCGTGCATTTTAAAGGGATAGCGAAAGGGCAGGGAGCCTCTATGGCTTTACCAATTTGGGCGCTGTATTATCAAAGGTTGTATGCTGATGAGACACTAAGCATTAGTTTAGAAGAATTTGAAAAACCTGAAAATTTAAGTATTAAAATTGATTGTGAAGAAGCTACTGAAGGGGATGAGAATTTGGAAGATATTATAGAAGAAGATCCAGAATTTTAATATTAAAAATGAGTGTAAAACCTTTTTGGAAACCATCAAAAGAAACGATTAAGCAAAGCAACATTTATAAAATGATGCAAGTATATGGTTTTGATAATTATAATGATTTTTGGAAATGGTCTGTTACAAATAAAGAAGATTTTTGGGAGGCTACTGTACAAAATTTAGAAATTAAATTAGCTAAAAAGCACACTTCAATATTAGACATTTCTAAAGGTGTTGAAAATTCAGAATGGTTAAAAAACGCAAAACTTAATATTGTAGATTCTTGTTTTCAGAACGATGATGATGCTACTGTGATTGTTTTTCAAAAAGAAGGAAAACACTTTCAAAAAGTTACCCAAAAAGAACTTTTAAACTTAGTAAATCAAGTAGCAAATGGCTTAGTTGATTTAGGCTTAAAAATAGGTGATAAAATTGCTATTGATATGCCAATGACTTTGGAAGCTGTAGTTATTTATTTGGCAGGAATTAAAGCCGGAATACCAATTGTTACCATTGCTGATAGTTTTACGCCAAATGAAATTGCAGTGCGTTTGAAAATTACAGCACCGAAAGTAATTTTCACACAAGATGTGTTACAAAGAGCGGGAAAAGAATTACCACTTTTTCAAAAAGTAGTAGAAGCAAACGCTCCAAAAGCAGTGGTTTTAAAAGTTTCAGAAGAAAATATTTCTTTGAGAAGTAGCGATATGTATTGGAGTGATTTTTTAAGTTCAAAAACTAAATTTAAAACTGTAATTCAAAACCCAGATGATATAATTACAATCCTGTTTTCATCAGGAACAACAGGCGAACCAAAAGCAATTCCTTGGACACATACAACACCTATAAAAGGCGCAAGTGATGGTTATTACCACCAAGATATTCATAAAAACGATGTGGTTTGTTGGCCAACTAATTTAGGTTGGATGATGGGTCCTTGGTTAGTGTTTACAGCCTTAATAAATAAAGCAAGTATCGCATTGTATTACGGTGCGCCAATAGGTGAAGGGTTTGGCGAGTTTGTGCAAAATTCAAAGATTACTATGCTAGGTGTGATTCCAAGTTTTGTAAAGTATTGGAAATCTTCTCAATGTATGGAAAACTATAACTGGGATGCTATAAAATGTTTTAGCTCAACAGGCGAGGTTTCAAATCCTTCAGAAATGGAATACTTAATGCAATTAGCTAATAATAAGCCGGTTATTGAATATTGTGGAGGTACAGAAATTGGAGGAGGCTACGTTACAAGTACTGTTGTACAGCCAAATGTAGCAAGTTCTTTTTCAAGTCAGACATTGGGTGGTGAATTTGTTTTATTGGATGAAAACAATAACAAATCAAACAAAGGAGAATTGTTTTTAATACCACCTATTATGGGATTGTCAAGGACGTTGTTAAACCGTAATCATTTTGATGTGTATTATAAAGGCACTCCTACATATAAGGAACAATTATTACGAAGACATGGAGATGAATTACAACAATTAGAAAACGGTTATTACGAAGCACAAGGTAGAGTTGATGACGCTATGAATTTGGGAGGAATTAAAGTGAGTTCAATTCAAATTGAAGCCATTATTAACAAGTTGAAATTTGTAAAAGAAAGCGCCGCAATAGCGATTTCTCCAAAAGACGGTGGGCCAAGTTTATTGGTTGTGTATTATGTTGAAATTACTTCAAATATTTTAAATGGCACTCGTTTAAATGAAGCCAAAATGTGCATTAGAAAACAATTAAACCCATTATTTAAAGTAACCGATTTAGTGAAAATAGACACATTACCACGCACAGCTTCTAACAAAGTAATGCGTAGAAAATTAAGAGATTTATACGAAAACAAATGAAAATAATATCGTACAATGTAAACGGAATTAGAGCCGCTTTAAAAAAAGGATTTATAGATTGGCTGCAAGCAGCAAACCCAGACGTGGTTTGTATTCAGGAAACAAAAGCACATAAAGAACAACTAGATTTAAGTTTGTTTGAAGATGCTGGATATAAGTATCATTATTGGTTTTCGGCACAAAAAAAAGGATATAGTAGCGTTGCAATTTTATGTAAAACCGAGCCTAAACATATTGAATATGGCACAGGAATTGAAACAATGGATTTTGAAGGCAGAAATCTACGTGTAGATTTTGAAGATTTTTCGGTTATGAGCTTGTATTTGCCTTCAGGAACAAATGATGCTCGTTTAAATTTTAAGCTGAATTACATGGCTGAATTTCAGGAATATGTAAATGAGTTGAAAAAAGAAATTCCTAATATAATTATTTGTGGCGATTACAATATTTGTCATAATGAAATTGATATTCACAACCCTAAAATGAAAGGCGTTTCAGGATTTTTACCTATTGAACGCGAGTGGTTAGGCGGTTTTATAGATAGCGGTTTTATAGATTCTTTTAGACATTTAAACAAAGAACCACACCATTATTCTTGGTGGAGTTACCGAGCAAATGCAAGAAATAATAACAAAGGCTGGCGAATAGATTATAATATGGTTAGTGAACCTATGAAAGACAGAATTAAAAGAGCTTATATTTTACCAGAAGCAAAACATTCTGACCATTGCCCAATAGTTGTAGAAATTGATTAATTAGAAAGAAAAACCAGTAGTATGTATAAAAAAATAATAGTTTTAGTTGTTGTAATAGTTACATTAAGTTCATGTGTTTCTAAAAAATTGTATGAAGAATTAGATTCAAAATACGATAAATTACAAGCCTCAAATTCAACGTTAATTAAAGAAAAAGACGAATTATTAGCTTCAAAAAACAAGTTGCAATCTAATTTTGAAAAACTTCAAAAGGATTATGATGCGTTGTTGATTAAAAAAGAAATTTTAGATAATGAATATGTTGCACTTCAAAATAAACACAAGAATTTAGATGAATCGTATAATATACTTTCAACACAAAGTTCAAAAAAATTAGCTGAACAAGCTAAAAAGAATCAAGAGTTATTAGCACAACTTGAAGAAAAAGAAAAAACACTAACAGCAGAAAGTATTCGTTTAGAAAATCTTCAAAAAGAACTAAATCAACGTTCACAACAAATTACACAACTTCAAACCTTAATTGATGCAAAAGAAGCTCAAATGCAACAATTAAAACAAGCAATTTCAAACGCATTGCATAATTTTGAAGGCAAAGGATTAACAGTGGTTCATAAAAATGGAAAGATTTATGTTTCTATGGAAAATAAATTATTGTTTAACTCTGGAAGTTGGGCTGTTGGAACCGAAGGTAAAAAAGCAGTGGAGCAATTGGCAGGAGTTTTATCTGAAAATGCAGACATTCACGTATTAATTGAAGGCCATACTGATAACGACCCTTTTAAAGCAGAAACCTTATTAGATAACTGGGACTTATCTGTAAAAAGAGCCACAGCAATTGTAAGAATTTTAAAAGGAAAAGGGGTAAACCCAACTCAAATAACAGCTGCTGGGAGAGGTGAATTTGTACCAGTTGACACCAATAAAACGAGCAAAGGAAAAGCCAAAAACAGAAGAATTGAAATTATTTTAGCACCTAATTTTGATGAGATTTCAAAACTTTTAAACGAGTAGCAGTACATGAATAAATTATTAAATAGTATATTTTTTTTAGTTGTCAGTTTAGGGTTTTCACAAACTGAAACAGATACGCTAAAACTTCAAAAAGTTGAAGACACCAAAGAATTATTTTCAATTTCAGATACGTTATTTATAAAAAAATCAGATTCGTTAACATTAAAAATTCATAAGGAAGCTACTTTAATTGATAGTTTATGGTTGAACGAGTTAATTAAATCTCCATTGTATGACACCATTCAATATGTGTTAAGAGATGATGAAATTTTAGTGACAGAATTGGAAGAATTACCAACGGAGTTACTAAAAGAGCGATTGAAAGTTTTAAATAGTAAAACACCTTTCCATATTGAATATAACAAAAGTTTAGAGCAAGTAATTAGGACTTATCTAAAGCGTAGGAAATCGGCATTTTCAAACTTAATGGAAAAGGCGCGCTATTATTTTCCAATGTTTGAAGAGCAATTAGACAGGTATGATATCCCGCTAGAAATGAAATATTTAGCCATTGTAGAGTCGGCTTTAAGGCCTAGAGCACGTTCAAGGGTTGGAGCTACAGGCTTATGGCAATTTATGTATCAAACAGGAAAGCAATTTAACTTAAATGTGAGTTCGTATGTTGATGAACGTTCTGATCCTTATCGAGCAACTGAAGCAGCATGTAAATACTTATCTAGTTTATATAAAATTTTTGGCGATTGGGATTTAGCTTTAGCGGCCTATAATTCGGGCCCAGGAAATGTAAGTAAGGCCATTAGACGTTCAGGAGGGAGTAAAAATTATTGGAATATTCGACATAATTTACCGCGAGAAACAGCTGGTTACGTTCCTGCATTTTACGCAACATTATACATTTTTGAATATGCTAATGAACACAACATAAAAGCAAAGGAAAGTACATTAATGTATTTTGAAACAGACACTGTTCAGGTGAAAAGACAACTAACTTTTGAGCAAATTTATGAAACGTTAAATGTTGATATTGAGGTGCTTCAATATTTAAACCCGCAATACAAATTAGATATCATTCCTTTTATAAAAGGGAAAAACTATACATTGGCATTGCCTGTAAAAGATATTGGAAATTTTATAAGTAACGAGAAACAAATTTATGCGTATGCAGCTGCTGAAGAAGCAAAACGTGAAAAACCGTTACCAAAGTATTTTGAACTAAATGACAGAATTCGTTATCGAGTTAAAAGCGGCGATTTTTTAGGTAAAATAGCTGAACGTTATGGGGTTTCAGTTTCAAAAATAAAGCGATGGAATAATATGCGAAGCACTCGTTTACGTATTGGACAACGTTTAACTATTTACCCAAGAAAATTAGGTACAACTACTAGCAAAAAAATCACAAAAAAAACGGCTCAAAAACCACTTCCGAAGGGAGAGTTTAATACTTACACAGTAAAATCAGGAGATTCATTATGGTTAATTGCCCAAAATTATTCAAATGTTTCAGTTCAAGATATTAAAGATTGGAACAATATTTGGAGTGTTAAAAGCTTAAAGCCAGGAACCAAATTAAAAATATTTAAAAAATAACATGAAAAATCTAGGAATCTTTTTAGTAATAGCTTCATTTTTAATTTCTTGTGAGTCAGGAAAAAATGAAAGAGTGTTAAGAGAAGCAAATGGTAGAATTAACAACATACTTGTTGTTATGAAAAATAGTGAATGGCAAGGGGAATTAGGCGATGAATTACGTAAAATAATTGCAGAACCCGTGTTGGGATTGCCTCAACCAGAGTCACAGTTTGAAGTTATTCAAGTTCCGCTAGAAAGTTTTGGAAGTATGTTTAGAGCCAACAGAAGTATTTTAAATATTGGCATAACTGATTCTAATTCATTTACAGCAGTATCTGATGTGTATGCGGCTCCTCAAAAAGTAATTACCATTACAGGTAAAAATAAGGAAGAATTAATAAAAGAAATTCAAAAGAATAGCGCCAAGATTATTTCAGAATTTAAAAAATCAGATTTAAGAACGGTTCGAAAAAAAATATTAAAAAAATATTGGGATCCTTCACAAATAGAAACGTTCAACAAACAAGGCTACAGTTTAAAAATACCTCGAAATTATAGCAAGGTTGAGGATAATGGAGATTTTGTTTGGTATCGGTACCGCCTATTTGGAGGAAATAGTATGGAGTTAATTTCATATACAGTTCCAATCACTTCAGAAGACGATGAAAATGGAAATACCATTGTAATTAACAGAGATTACATAGGTGAAAAATACATACCTGGTGAAATAGAAGATTCATATATGATTACCGAGGAAGCTTATGCACCACACACTTTTGAAGTTAAATTAGATGGTAAAAAAGCATTTGAAACTCGTGGTAAATGGGAAGTTAAAGGGGTTTATATGGCAGGTCCTTTTTTAAGTTATACTGTGATTGATAAAGCAAATAACCGTTTGGTTGTTGTTGAAGGATTAACATACGCACCGTCAATTAACAAACGAGATTATATGTTTGAGTTGGAAGCTATTTTAAAAACGTTGAAGATTAATTAAACTCCATAATTGTTTTTTTATAAACCAAACCCCTAAGCAATAATGAAAATTAATAAAGGTTATTTTTTAGTGATAATTTTAGGAATTATTTTAAGCTGTAGTAAACAAAACTCAAATGAAACACTAGCAATTCAAACAATTCCAAATACAATTGAAACCATTATAAACGACATGAAACTACCTCATGAAGGTTTTCCTCATGGAGTTCCAACAGCATATGATTGGGCAACAAATCCACGTTTAGATTGGGGTAATAATCCACCAAACGATTGGCTTGCTATGATTCCTTGGGGGCAGGTTTATGCAGACCAAAAACCAATTATAGTAAGCAACACTAGAATTCAAATTAAAAATATTCAAGCTTGGTATTTAAGCAAAAGTGACAACCAGTGGAAAAAATGGGTACAAACTTCAAATATAACAGGCGCTTTTTTTGTTGAAGATTTTCAAGATGATATCAACCAATCAGCAAGTATTAGAGATGAAGACACTGGAGGAATTAGCGTTAAGTTAATAGAAGGTTTTAATTTTCATTTTTGGTCTAATGAAAATAGAGTAACTATTAACCCTGTTGATATTAACGGGGTTTGGATTTCATTAGAAGGTAGATTAATTTTAGATAATTTAAACGGAATAGATGATAGAGATAAAGCTAATTTTTTATGTAATTCAGGTGGTGATTATTGGAAAAATTTAACAGTTGAATGGGATAATTTCGAATCAAGTGGTGATATTGGTATAGGCAGATTTAAATATTTAAACACTCAGTGGAAAACTTTTAATATGCACTCCCTAACAGAAGAACAATTGAAAGAAAGCCCTCCACCTTTTTGAAATTAAAACCTCACAATAACATAACCTCTATTCGTTTTTCTATAATGTTTACCGTTCCACTTATAATAGCGGAGACCGTTAACATACACTATTTTGTGAGTTTTAGGTAATTTTTTTACAACTACCACTTTTGAGGGTATTGCTCTTACAGTAGTTACGCAAGAGCTTATAGAAAAAGAGAAAATAAATAATAAAACAACATAAAAGAGTCTCATAACTAGTAAATTTAGGTTTAGTTATAAGACTCTTTAGCTTTATAAAGGTTTAATTTTATTTTTCCTTTTTTGCCCAACTATCACGTAAAGGAACAGTTCTATTAAAAACTAAGTTAGTTTCAGTAGTATCTTTGTCAACACAAAAATATCCTAAACGTTGAAATTGGAATCTATCTAAAACTTTAGCAGCTTTTAAACTTGGTTCAACAAAAGCATTGATAACTGTTAAAGAATTTGGGTTTATAAAATCTTTAAAATCTTTGTCTTTATGCCCATCAGGTGCTTCTTCAGTAAATAACCTATCATACACTCTAACTTCTGCTTTTAAAGCATGTTTTACAGAAACCCAGTGCAAAGTACCTTTTACTTTTCTTTTACTAGCCTCAGTACCACTTCCACTTAAGGAATCTTCATCATATGTACAGTGAATTTCAGTAACTATACCGTTTTCATCTTTTACACAACTTTCAGCTTTTATAATGTAGGCGTTTTTTAGACGTACTTCTTTTCCTAATTTTAAACGGAAGAATTTTTTATTAGCCTCTTCTCTAAAATCTTCCTTTTCAATATATATTTCACGGGAAAAAGGGACTGACCTACTACCAAAACCATCTTCATAATCATTATAACTAGCATCTAATAATTCTTCTTTATCTTGAGGGTAATTGGTAATTATCACTTTTACAGGATCTAAAACAGCAAGAACTCTGGGTGCTATTTTGTTTAAATCGTCTTTAATACAGTGTTCTAATAAAGCTACATCAGTCACATTATCACGTTTAGAAATTCCTGCAGTATCACTAAATGTTCTAATTGATTTTGGAGTATAACCTCTACGTCGTAAACCCGAAATTGTTGGCATACGAGGGTCGTCCCAACCACTAACAAGTCCTTCTTCAACTAATTGTAGTAATTTACGTTTACTCATAACGGTATAACTTAAATTTCTACGAGCAAATTCGCGTTGTTTTGGGCGTAATTTTGAAGCATCATAAACTTGGTTAACATACCAATCGTATAAATCTCTATGACTTTTAAATTCTAACGTACAAATAGAGTGGGAAATTTGTTCAAGATAATCTGATTCTCCGTGAGTCCAGTCGTACATAGGGTAAATACACCAATCATCTCCAGTTCTATGATGTGTTTTTTTAAGAATACGATACATAATTGGGTCACGCATATGCATGTTTACGTGTTTCATATCAATTTTTGCACGTAACACATGTGAACCTTCATCTAATTCACCATTTTTCATTTTCAAGAAAAGTTCTAAATTTTCTTCAACACTTCTATCACGGTTCGGACTATTAGTTCCAACTTCAGTAGGCGTACCTTTTTGTTTTGCCATTTCTTCCGAAGTTTGATTATCTATATATGCTTTCCCTTTTTTAATCAACTCTAAAGCCCAATTATATAATTCCTGAAAATAATCAGATGAATACAATTCCTTATCCCATTTAAACCCTAACCAAGCTACATCCTGCTTAATAGCATCAACATATTCTTGCTCTTCTTTCGCTGGATTTGTATCGTCAAAACGCAAATTAACAGGTGCATTGTACTTCAAACCTAAACCAAAATTCAAACAAATAGAGGCAGCGTGCCCAATATGTAAATACCCATTTGGTTCTGGCGGAAATCTAAAACGTAGTTTTTCCTGTGCTAAACCGTTTGTTAAATCTTCTTCAATAATTTGTTCTAAAAAATTAAGCGACTTTTTTTCTTCATCCATAATATAAAAACTAATAAGCTACAAAATTATCGATTTTTTTTATCAATACAACTAAAAATATTTTTTTGGGCGATCCCTTTCAGGTCGGGCTATCTCTACTCGCTTTTTTTAGTCGAAAAAAACTAAAAAAGAGCTCAAACAAACCGCTCTATCCCTAACGCATTTTTTTAATTTAAAAATTGAATAGTATAGCTATTTAAATCTTTCATTTTTTTAATACACAATATCAAATCTAAACTCTAAATTTGTAGTTCATAATTCGCACTTAAAATGGGAACGATAAAAATAAAAAACATTCGTATATACGCATACCATGGATGTTTAATTGAAGAAGGGAAAATAGGTTCAGATTACCGAGTAGATTTAGCTGTAAAAGCAGATTTATCAAAATCTTCAAAAACTGATAATCTTTCAGACACTGTTGATTATGTTCATTTAAACAAAATTGTTAAAGAAGAAATGGCAATTCGTTCTCAATTATTAGAGGAAGTTGCAAAACGAATATTAGATAGAATTTTGAATGAAATTTCTATGGTAAAAAAAGCTGAAGTTGCTGTGTCTAAATTAAACCCACCAATAGGAGGTAATGTAGCTATGGTAACTATAGAAATGTCTAAAAGAAGAGGTTAATTTTACAATCAATTCAACATTTAAACAATAATTACAAAAAATCTTGCCAATAAATTAAAAATACTTAAATTTGCAATCCAAATAAGGCGTCGTGGCCGAGTGGCTAGGCTGGGCTCTGCAAAAGCTCCTACAGCGGTTCGAATCCGCTCGATGCCTCAACAAAAACCTAAGCATTTGCTTAGGTTTTTTGCTTTTCTTTAACATTTTCTTAAGTATAAATTCATGTATCTTTGTACTTCTAAGTTTATTGAATGAAAATATACCCAATTGAAACAGGGAACTTTAAGTTAGATGGTGGCGCTATGTTTGGCGTAGTTCCTAAAGTTTTGTGGCAACGCACCAACCCAGCCGATAACAACAATTTAATTGATATGAGCCTAAGAACCATGCTTATTGAAGATGGTAACCGGCTTATTTTAATTGATACAGGGGTAGGTAACAAACAATCCGATAAATTTTTTGGTTATTATTACATGTTTGGAGATTTTTCTTTAGACACTTCACTAGCAAAACATGGTTTTCATAGAGATGATATTACCGATGTTTTTTTAACACATTTACACTTTGATCATTGTGGTGGAAGTATTCAATGGAACAAAGATAGAACAGGATACGAACCAGCTTTTAAAAATGCTAAATTTTGGAGTAATAAAAATCACTGGCAATGGGCTATAGAACCAAATGTTAGAGAAAAAGCATCATTTTTAAAAGAAAACATCAATCCAATTGAAGTGAGCGGACAATTAAATTTTGTGAATCTACCTTCAGGAGATTTTGTTCAAAATTCTAAACTAGGTTTTGATATTTTATTTGCTGATGGACATACCGAAAAACAAATGATTCCACATATTCAATACAAGGGTAAAACATTAGTTTTTATGGCAGATTTATTGCCAACAGTTGGACATATACCCTTACCGTATGTTATGGGTTATGACACACGCCCGTTGTTAACGATGAATGAAAAAACAACATTTTTAAACAAAGCAGCAGACAATAATTACCTATTATTTTTTGAACACGATGCATTTAATGAATTATGCACCGTAAAACACACCGAAAAAGGAGTACGATTAAACCAAACATATAAATTTAACGAAGTATTTAATTAAACATAAATAAAATGAGAATATTCAAATCAATGTATGTAATAGCACTAGCAACTATTACATTGGCAAGTTGTAGTTCTGTTAAAAATTTAGCAGTACCAACAATGGACACCGCTGTAACTATAGCAGCAAAAAAAGGAACAATAGAAGAAGTACCATTTAATCACTGGGCACATGCAGATTTAGCAACGGATACCATTCCTGGTATTAGTTTAGATAAAGCATACAAGTTTTTAGAAGGAAAAACAGGAGTAACTGTTGTAGTAGCTGTAATAGATTCTGGAATTGATATTGAACACGAAGACTTAAAAGACGTGTTATGGACCAACCCAAATGAAATAGCAGGAAATGGAATTGATGATGATAAAAACGGATATATAGATGATATTTATGGTTGGAACTTTTTAGGAGGTAATGGAGTTGCCGCTCCAGAACAATTAGAAATTACTCGTATAGTAGCTAAAATGAAACCTCGTTTTGAAGGTAAAACAACAGCGAATATTAGCGACGAAGAAAAAGTAAGTTTTAAAAAATACCAAGACTATTTAGAAGCTTTTGAAATTGCTTCAGGAAGACATTTTAAAACAATGGATCGTTTAGAAAAAATAGGTGAAAATTTTACAGCTATTAAAAAATTCTTAGGAAAAGACACTTTTACTATAGAAGACTTACAAGCAGCTAAATCAGAGGACGAACAGTTACAAGCTAAAATTGATGACATTTCTAGTTTAATAGGAAGAGGTTTTACAGAAAAATCATACTTAGAATACTATGATTCTCAAAAGAAAAACAAAAATTACGATTTTAATTTTGACGGTAGAGCAATTGTAGGAGATAAACCTCAAGACATAACAGATACAAACTACGGTAATCCACACATTATTGGTTCTGTTGAGAAAGAATCTCACGGAACACATGTTTCAGGAATTATTTTAGCAACACGTAATAATGGCATTGGGTTAAACGGTGTTGCTAATAATGCAAAATTAATGTCAGTTAGAGCGGTGCCAGATGGTGATGAGCGTGATAAAGATGTTGCTTTAGCAATTAGATATGCTGTTGATAACGGTGCAAAAGTAGTAAACATGAGTTTTGGAAAAAGTTTTTCTCCTCACCGTCATTGGGTATTTGACGCTATTAAATATGCTGAAAAATACGATGTATTATTAGTACATGCAGCAGGAAATAGCAACAAAAATATTGATGTAAAAGACAACTGGCCAAATGATTCTAAGGATAAAGTTACTGAAATAGCAGATAACGTACTTACAGTTGGAGCGATGAGTTCTAATTATAATGAAAAATTACCTGCATCATTTAGCAACTATGGAAAATTAAATGTTGATGTATTTGCACCAGGAGTTCAAATTTACTCTACAATACCTCAAAATAAGTACGCTAAATATAGTGGTACTTCAATGGCATCACCCGAAGTTGCAGGAATTGCAGCCTTGGTTAGATCATATTATCCACAATTATCTGCAAGCCAAGTAAAACATATTATTATGAATTCTGGAATGCAATTAGATATGGATGTAATATTACCAGGTTCTAAATCAAAAGAAAACCAAAATGGTAAGAAAGTGAAATTTTCTACATTATCAATTTCAGGAAAAGTAGTAAACGCATACAATGCTTTAGTTTTAGCTGATAAAATGGTAAATAAAGGATAAAAACATATAATATTCTGTTAAAAAACACACTTATTTTAAGTGTGTTTTTTTGTTTTATAGAGATATTATTATATTGCAAAACTAAAAAAATAGAAACACATGAATAAAAGGCTCACAATAGCATTTTTAATTATTACAGTAATAGCTTCGGCTCAAAATAATACATCATACTGGCAACAACATGTTGACTATAAAATGGATGTTGACATTGATGTAACTAAGTATCAATATAACGGTACTCAAAAATTGGTTTACACCAATAATTCACCCGATGTTTTACACAAAGTATTCTATCATTTATACTTTAATGCATTTCAACCAAATAGCGAGATGGATGCGAGACTTAAAGCAATAGTTGACCCTGATAGACGAATGGTTAACAATATTGGCACAAAAAATAATCCGAAATATGAAAGTAGAATTGTAAAACTACAACCAAGCGAAATAGGGTATTTAAAAGTCCTTTCACTACAGCAAAAAGGAAATGATTTAAAATACACTATTGAAGGAACTATTTTAGAAGTTGAATTAAACACCCCAATTCAACCAGGTGAAAAAGTTTTATTTGAGATGTCTTTTGAAGGACAATTACCTGCACATATTAGAAGAGCTGGAAGAAATAATGAAGATGGTGTGGCGCTTTCAATGGCACAATGGTATCCTAAAATGGCAGAATACGATTTTGAAGGTTGGCATGCCGATGCTTATATAGCAAGAGAATTTCAAGGTGTTTGGGGTGATTTTGATGTAACACTTCATATTGATAGAAATTACACAATAGGAGGTACTGGAGATCTTCAAAACCCACAAGAAATAGGTCATGGATATGAAGACAAATCTCAAAGTTTAAAAATCAAAAAAGAAGGTAAACTAGCTTGGCACTTTGTAGCTAATAAAGTACATGATTTTACTTGGGTTGCTGATCCAAATTTCACGCATGATATTTTAAAAACTAAAGACGGAATAAATCTTCATTTTTTATATAAAAATGATAAAAAATACGCGAAGGCTTGGAAAGAAATTCAGCCACTTACAGCAAAGGCAATGAATTATTATAACCAAAACATTGGGCAATACCCTTGGAAACAGTATTCTGTAATTCAAGGAGGTGATGGAGGTATGGAGTACGCAATGTGTACACTTATAGCAGGGGGTGAAACACTAAATGAAATAATAGGGACTGTTTTTCATGAACTTGCTCATACATGGTTTCAGCAAATTTTAGCAAACAATGAGAGTAAGCATTCGTGGATGGATGAAGGGTTTACATCCTATATATCATCAATGGCTTCCAATAAAATTTTAAGAGGTGGAGAAGGAAAACCTTCTACGGGTAGTTATGGTGGTTATTTTTATTCTGTTAAGAGTGGTATTCAAGAATCGCTAACAACACATGCCGATAGGTTTAATACAAATGCTGCGTTTAGCATTGCTAGTTATACCAAAGGAAGTATGTTTTTAACACAATTAAATTATATTATTGGTGAAGAAAACGTTCAAAAAACAATAAAAAAATTCTTTAACGATTTTAAATTTAAACATCCAACACCCAACGACATTAAAAGAACAGCAGAAAAAGTATCAGGAATTCATTTAAATTGGTTTTTAAATGAATGGGCTGAAACCACGCACACTATTGATTATGCAATCGCTAAGGTTGACGGTGCTAATATTACATTAGCTCGTGTTGGACAAATACCAATGCCAATTGATGTAACTGTAATTTATGAAGATGAATCAGTTGAAAATTTTAACATCCCATTGAGAATGATGCGTGGTAATAAACCAACAACGGCTAAAGTTTTAAAAGACTGGGCTTGGACACATCCAACATATACTTTTACTACTTCAAAAAAAATAAAATTGGTTGAAATAGACCCCTTAGGGTTTATGGCTGATATTGATAAAACCAACAATACATTCAAAAAAGAGTAAAAAGAAACCCCTATCAATTTAAATTGATAGGGGTTTAACTTCTAGACAAATCTATTTTCTAATAATATACTTTCTTAAATTAGAAGTTAATATACGTTTAAGTTCAACATCATTTTCTTCAGAAGTTTCTGTAAAAACAAAGCCAAAAACAGGATATTCTTTCATAGCTACTTTTCTTAATAACAACGGTTTTTCAAAATCTTTAAGTAACAAATCGTAATCAAAAGATTGTATGTTACTTTGAGGTATTCCAGTTGAATTATCTAACAAAATAAGACTGTATTTTTCACCAGATTTATTTTTAAAAATCTCTTCCCAGTTTGGCTTTTTACTAAATAAAAAATGCTCGTAAGAATTGATACCGTATGCATACCAAGCCATATCTCCTGTGGTACACCATCCGCCAAAACGCATAGGGTTTACTTCAATAGGAATGATGGTTCCGTTGGCATCAATTCTAACTTCAATATGAATTGGAAAATTTTTCAAATTTGCTTTTCTTCCAATAATATTTACCAAATTTTGTACAGTTTGTAAGTTTGAAGTAATAATTTCTTTTGAAGTGGAATAAACACGGTCACTCACATCTTTTCCAGAAGAAAAGATATGGTGCATAATGTTAAGTATAACGGCTTCACCTTTATTATTATAATAGCAATCTATTGCGTATTCTTTCCCTTCAATACATTCCTCAATAATAAAATAGTTGGCATCTAAAACTTCAGGTGGATAAAACCCTTTAATGTGATTGATGTCTTTTTTAATTTTAGCTAAAATAGTATTCCATTCAGAAGGCTCGTCAACTTTATGAACACCTAAACTAAAAAACCCAACAGCAGGTTTAATTATAAAAGGGTATTTTATATTTGCAATATCTATGGTTCCTAATTCTTCAAACTTAACGCCTTTAAAAAAGTAATTTGGATAGGTTTCTTTTAGTAATTCACGAAGCCTAATTTTATTTTTAAAAATATTAATTTGATTTGGAAGTGTTGTTGTACTTAAGTTTTTCTCCACCCAACTAATGCTGTTTTCTGAGTTTGAGTAAACGGGTATATTTTGGTTATTTAAAAAGTTGTTTTTAGCTTCAATTTCTGATATCCAATTAAGAGAATTATCAGAAACCAATTCTTTAGCTTCTTTAGTAGCAACTATTTGAAAGTTATTTTCTTTGATAGTTTTTATCAGAAAATCTGAAACGTAGGGCTTGTCGATTAGAAACATATATAATTGAATAAATTGAGTGTAAATTTAAGTAAAACTAGAAATGTTGAATGTTATTTAAATTACACACTAAGGCAATTCAACACCTGTTGAAGCATTGTATATTTTAAACCACTGTTCAAGACTTAAATCAATTTTAGAAGCTTCTACAGCATTTTTTAGTCGTTCAATTTTTTGAGTTCCAACAACAGGAATTATACCTGCGGGGTGTTTTAGTAACCAAGCATAAATTAGTTTATCAATGCTATCAATAGTTAGTTCGTTAGCAATTTGGGTAAGCATTTTAAAAACTCGTTGTCCTTTTTCGTTTGTTGGATTCAATAATTGTCCACCAGCTAATGGTGACCATGCCATAGGTCGGATATTTTTTTCTAAAAAATAATCCATATTTCCATTGTTAAAATGCTCTAAACAAAGGGGTGAAACCTCAACTTGATTTGTAACTAATTTTTCATCAGTATAACTATTTAACATTTCAAATTGCTGCGGATTGAAATTTGAAACACCAAAATGTAATACTTTGCCACTTTTTTTTAAAATAGCAAAAGCTTTTGCAACTTCTTCAGGATTAAAAAAGGGAGAGGGTCTGTGCAATAATAACAAATCAATATAATCTGTTTGAAAGTTTTTCAACGAATTTTCTACTGAAGAAACTATGTAGTTATAACTGTAATCGTAATATTTAATTCCTCTTGATGGAAATTTATCCGATTGTAATTTGATACCACATTTTGTTATAAGCTGAATCTCTTTTCGAAGTGAAGGTTTTAAAACTAACGCATCTCCAAATAGTTTTTCGCAACTGTAATTACCATAAATATCTGCATGGTCAAAAGTTGTAATTCCAATATCAATACTTTGTTGCGTAAGTTTTAGGAGTTCTTGATTGTTTAAATCCCAATTAGTTAGCCTCCAATGCCCATGAACAATTTTAGAAATTTTAAAAGCTGAAGTTAGTTTTTCGGTATTCATTGTTATTTCTAAGTATTAAGATAGTTTTAATTAAAAAGTACTTAAATAAATACATTTTTTACACGCCCAACTTCACCACTTACTAATTGTACTTTTATTCCGTGAGGGTGGTTTGAAGATTTTGTTAAAATTCTTTTAACAACACCTTCTGTTAGTTCACCAGTTCTTTGATGGTTTTTCTGAACAATTTCAACAGTGCTATTTATTTTGATGTTTTTTCTATTTTTTCCATCTATTTTCCCTTCATTCATTGTTTATTTTTTTAGGTGTAGTTTATTTTACAAAAATAGAAAAAGTTAAAATTAGTTATGAGAAAAAACCAAAGTAAA
>Ga0190303_1000061_pt1 | contig 44037 bp, 40 predicted proteins | sample 48700701_MG_FD_161672 | JGI IMG/M metagenome (GOLD analysis project Ga0190303, IMG submission 161672) | Hydrothermal vent sediment bacterial communities from Southern Trench, Guaymas Basin, Mexico - 4870-07-0-1_MG | ecosystem: Environmental > Aquatic > Marine > Hydrothermal vents > Sediment ... | reverse complement strand
TAAATCAATTGACCTTCTAATTTGAATCTTTAATGTTCACTTCATTAGACACATTATGTTGATTTAAGCATGTAGCAATTTCCCAATTCTACAGTTTTTTTGATATTTTTTTCTCCAAAACTCTATACTACCTTCCTCTCCTGATAAACCATATTATTGCACAAATTATACAGAATGCGTTTTGAAATGTCAAATAATATTCATAGCCATGGATAGATAGATCCACCTGCACTAAAGTTTCGGCAGGTAGATATAAAAATATTAACCGGTAGGAAGTGAGATACCGAAACAAGTTCGGATGACCATATCCTGTCACCCTGAATTTATTTCAAATACTTGTATTCTGAAACGATGTGGATCGAATTTAGCAGAGAAATTAAAATAATTTCAGAGTATCTAAAAAATTAAAGTATTTTCAATATAAAAGAAAAGCCCCTAAAAAGGGGCTTTCAATTTTTATTTGATATTCAAAAGTGGAGTTAAACCTTTATCAAAAGGCATAATTACGGTAGAAGTTGATTTGTTTTTCACGAGTTCCTGCAAGTTTTGAATATAGTACCATTGTAAATACTTGTTTGAAAGTGAGTTAGTAATGATTCTCTGGTAATTTGCAATACCCGTTGCTTCGATTTTTTTCCTTTCTGCTTCCTTCTTTTCTTTTTGAAGCACAAATTCCATCTTTTGAGCATCTTGTTCTGCCGATAGTTTTTCCTGAATAGCTGTTCTTATCTTTTGAGGTAATTCAACATTACGAAGAAGTACTCTTTCGCAAATAACACCACGTTTTTCAAAAGCTTTATCAAGTTCTTTTTTGATTTCCGCAGTGACTTCCGCTCTTTTTTCCGAATAGATATCAACCACAGCATACTTAACCGTCACATCTCGTATTGCGGTTCTAATAGCGGGGCGAACTATTTTTGTAACATAATCGGCTCCTATGGTCTGGTATACACGGGCTGCTTCGGATGGCATAAGTTTATACCAAATTGTAACATCAAGATCGATTTGCAAACCGTCTTTTGACAAAGCTCTTATTGCATCGTCACCTGTTTTTTGTCCCTCGGATGACATTTTGCTCATCGTGTAAGCTTGTGTTCTTACATCCATTTTAACAACATTGACAATTGGTATGACGAGATGAAAACCATTCGATAAAATTGTTCTGCTAACATTACCGAGAAGCACCTTTACTCCGACATAACCGGGGGGGACTATCCTTATAGAGCCTATAATGAGAATTAAAACAACAATCGAAATGCTTATAATGGTCACAAGTTTTTTGTTAATGGAAAAGATATACCTCTTTTGATTAAAAGCACTGAATATAAATATAGCTGCAAAAAGAAAGATTAAAAATACGATAAAACCCATTACGCAATACCTCCTTTTGGTTCTTTTTCTCCTGTAAATGGAGGATAAACATCGCTCATCAAATTCGTATATATGCCGACTCTCAAGCACCATCTGATGTACTTAACAACCGTTTTAAACATATCTTCGGGATATTTTCCGGTAAATAGGATAACCCACCATGAGATAAAGACGAGAATATCTACCCATATTCCGTACAATGCCAGTATTATACCGTGGGGGATACCTACATACAACCAACCGAAAAATGTTTTTAGAAGCAGTTTCCCTTTAGATAGCGATTCGGGATAAGTTAAATCGAATTTGACCGGTGACTTCATTATTCCTCCTTTCTGAAGTTATTTTATAATACAATGTATAGGTCCTCGTGTCAAACGTTAAAAGGGGACTCTTGTAGATAGTTCCACCTGCACTAAAGTTTCTGCGAACATACATAGACATCGTATATTAAAACAGAAGTTGCGAGGAGACATATTTACCGTTTTATTAAGCTCATTGTTGTTATCGTGAATTATAAAACATAAGAGATATGATATTATTAGGGATAAATAAAACAGTAATGTGGGAAGGTATTAATTTCTGATCTTGTAAGTTTTTAATTGATTGATCAATGTAATTATATGGGTTGCATATTTGATAGAAGCGCATCGGGTATAAATTTTATCTTATTATCACTATCTTCCCGCTTGCTTTACTACTGCCTGTTATTTTATAAAAATATACACCGCTTGAAGTATTATCTACGCTCCATCTGTAGTTGTTATTTATAATATTACCTGAATTGTGCACCAATTTCCCTGAAATGTTGTATATCCTTATTATATCATTGGATGAAAGATTATTAAATGTAATAAATCTCTGCCCCGTATATACTCTGCAAGGGTTTGGAAATGCATTCACCATATTTTTAATTTCTTTCATTCCGTATATACTGTCAGGCATTTGATTGCCGAGATATTCCCATATATATGATGTTAATGTTCTTTCATCTGTCCCGTTTAATTGTACCGTATCTTTACAGAAACCCCTATTACCCCTTAATGTATCTCCTGATATGGTATCAAAATAAATGTAAGATTTCATTCTTTCTCTTATTATATCCTCATTCGGGAATGGCCACAATGGTTCATTCGTAACACTATCATATCCCGCTTCCCCCCACAAAGTTCCATCAACGCCTATTTTATAGAGTATAGTTGCACCTCTGTCTTCTCCATCGCTGGCTGTACCATCCAGATCCGAACCATCTTCTATCCTCAATAAGTATTTCAATGAAGGGATTCCATTACCGGGAATACCACTTAAAGGATTAATTTCATTTGAATTTTCTCCACTAAAATCATGAGGTTTAAAACTTGCACCGCTTCCATAATTATACCCATTATTATAAAGAACATTGTAATCTGAATTGCTATCAGGGTTATCAGTCCATTGAAGTCCATAATCAACTGCGCCGTACACAATATTGTTCTTAGCGATAACCCCATTACCATATTCACCTGTAAGTCCTCCTCCCCTACTATTGCCAATGGTTAAATGGTCGAATAATGTTCCCTCAACAACCTCCAGTCTGGTCCATAATCCATTTCGTATATCCCAGAAAACCGAATTAACAATAGTATTATTTTGCGGTTGATAACTATTCTGTAAAATATATGCTCTTCCTCCGCAATAATTATTTAATATAATCGTTCCTTTTATGTGAACATCATCATTAGGACCGTTTACGCCACCAGACCAAATCACGAAATGTGCATTCGTAGGAACTACAGTAATGCTATCTACTCTTATAAAAGAGTGCGAAGAATCGGCATCAACAGATATACAATTTTGTAATTCAACATGGTTACAGGAATATATTCTAAAAGAACTGTGATATCCGGATGTCGAAATACCGAAGTCAAATCTTTCAATACATCTCCTTAATATCAAATGATTAGAATCGAGTAGATAGAATTTATATTTCCCCTCACCCCAAATATATGTATCTTCAACTAAAGCGTAATCAATATATCTGAAAAATAAAGGGCTTGCAGATGTTCCATCCGAAACATACTTAGCATTATACATGCCACATCTTAGAATTTTAATATGATTTGCGTAAACAATAGAGACACAATTACCATTGGAATTTCCAAAAATTATACCCTCAAATTGGATGTAACGAGGTTGCGGGTTCATTCCATTCCCGTTAATATCAATTAATTGTCTAATACCTTCCCCATCAAATATTACCTCCCCTATATGTTCGGCTTTAATAACGGTATAAGCACCTTCAGAGCCATTTGGTGGATACTCCCATGGATAAATAGTATTGCTGTCTCCTGTATAGGTTCCATCTTTAATTATTAAGGTGTCTCCCCCTATCATATTGGATATAGAATATTGTAAAGTCAACCATGGAGTTATACTGCTCCCATTACCTGTCGTATTGTTTCCGTCTGTTGCCATATAATATGTTGCGGCATTTACTGTTACTGAAAAGAACAGCAATATAATTGTTATTTTGCAAAAATTATTCATATTTCTTCCCTCATTAATTTATTCCAAAATTAATACCTTTTTGGCAAATTCATAGTTTTCAACTTTTAAAATACAAAAATACACACCATCCGGCACGGTATTTCCGTTGGAATCTCTTATATTCCACTCTGTTTTATAAGTCCCTTTTCTTTTTACACCTTTATAAAGTGTCTTAATTAATTGTCCGCTTATGTTATATATATTTAATTGGATATTGCCTTGTTTTGCTAATTCATACACTATAGAGATAATATTATTTTTATTAGAAACATCTAATATATTATTTTCTATAGCATAAGTATTATTAATTTTCATTATACCGGTATTCCCATCGTTATCCACATGTTGTGCATATATGTCCCAGTTCCCGTTTCTATTATCCACCCACACAATAATTCCTCCACCATGGTTGTCGGAAACAATAATATGTGACATTTGATCATTGATGGTATCTCTTATAACAACCCCATTCGGTGTCCATTGAGATACACCTTCACTATTTATCCGTTGAGCGTATATATCCTTGTTTCCATTTCTCTCATCCTCCCACACAATAATTCCTCCACCGGAACTGTCGGTAATTATTTCCGGGTAATTTTGATAACTATTATAAGGGCATATCCTTACTCCTCCGGAATCCCACAAAATATTACCTATACTATCCAAACATTGAGCATATATATGATAACCCGAATGCAACCAGGTGACAAAAGTATTTCCCTGCCCGTCGGATATTAATTCAGGATAGAACCCTTCTACATTGTCTTTAGCAATTTTTACACCATCCTCTAACCATACGGGATTACCTACGCTATCGATTCTCTGTGCATAAACTTTCCAGCTATAGTCTCTTTTATCCTGCCATGCTATAATAGCACCGTTTGCCCCGTCCGATGCTATCTCATAATTGTATTTATCATTATTCGATCTGCAAACAGGAACACCTTCGGATGTCCATAAAATTATTCCTTCACTGCTTATTCTTTGCCCGTAAATAAAATCATTTCCGAGTGTATCTCTACTATCTTTCCAAATAACTATAAGACCTCCTTCATTATCTGAGACAATTTTCGGATTTTGATGATTATTAGTATCGGAGCAAACAACAATACCATCATTTCCCCATACGAAACTCCCGGTACTATCTATTTTAAACCCATAAATGTTTGTCGGTTGCCCCGTAAATTTCCCTTCAAGTATTATTATTGCACCCCCTTCATTATCTGAAATTATTTTGGGGTTATGACATTCATCCAGGTTTGAACCTATATTGATACCATTCTCTGTCCATAATATATTCCCTGAACTATTCAATCGTTGAGCATAAACTTTTCCACGACTATCTTCCCAAACAATAATTGCATTACCCTCTGTATCTTGTGATACCTGTGGAGAATATTGTTGAAATGAATCCATGCAGACAGGCACCCCATTTTGCATCCATTGAATATTCCCTATACTATCAAGTTTCTGGGCATATATATCCCAATTCCCATTTCTCTTATCCTGCCAGGCAATTATTGCTCTGCTGTTATCATAATTTAGGGATATTGCAGATTGTGAACTATCATCTATACAAATAGGTACTCCATTATGAATCCATTCACTATGCAATTGCAAATGAAACAATATAATTATTAAGCATAAAAAGAATCTTACTTTATTAATCATCTTTTCCTCCTCACTTTATTATCAACATCTTTCCACTTGCTTTACTACTGCCTGCTATTTTATAAAAATATACACCGCTTGAAGTATTACCTACGCTCCATCTGTAGTTGTTATTTATAATATTACCTGAATTGTGCACCAATTTCCCTGAAATGTTGTATATCCTTATTATATCATTGGATGAAAGATTATTAAATGTAATAAATCTCTGCCCCGTATATACCCTGCAAGGGTTTGGATAAATATATACGGATTTATTTACTATCCCTCCTATATCATACTCATAGGCACCAATATCTATACTATTATCCAAGGGTCTATTTTCATATTGACAATGCTTTATATATTGGTAATTCACATTATATTCCGGTATAATTTCATACGGTAAAACGGACCCCATATCAATACACGAAGAACTATCACCAAGATGATAGTTTTCAGCACCCCAATTTTCGAACCCGGGAGAATCCCCTGTGACAATACCACCCGAATCTATTACATTACCATCAAAACTACCTCCCTGATGAGAATTAGTCCACCCTGACTTAAACCAATTATTTCTGATGTTAATCGTTCCATGAGCATCCAGTAATGCTAGATTGTTCCCATTTTCCGTAACATATACAACATTATTTCTCGCATCACAATACTCGTCATTAGTTGAAAGTCTTAATAATGTTGTGTATCCCGATCGTTTCGAAATTATAGTATTATTATAAAAATAAAGCGTTCCTTTTCTATATTGAGATATATTGCCTCCATCTCCTCCGTAATGACATATTTGACTATTCCCTTCATTCGATTGCTCAATAAGAATATTGCCATAAACAAATGTTTTTCTATAAGATGTATCATTATATATTTCGGAATAGTCCGAATCTACAAGATCAAGTTGTCTGTTCCCTCCTTCTATCCAATTATACCTAATAACCGTACCACAGGACCTATCTTTAAGATTGTTTCCATTACAATCTACTCTAAGAGGTCCAAAATAATTATATTGAAAAATTATTCCTTTAGCTTCTGTATAATTATTGTGCTGGTAACCACTACCTTCGATTCCATTATCATATATGTAACATCCTTCTACTAAAACATTGCTTGCATTGTGACTTACAAAGAAACCATTACCGCAATCATGTATTATACAATTTCTGACCGTTATATGGTCACCCTCAATTACATATATGGATGAAGCATTATTAGAATAATTACCAACTTGCCCCTGATCATTCGTAAATGAATATGGCGGACGCGCATCTTTTATATCAAGATTCTCTATTACTATATAATTCGGTATTTGACTCGGATAATTCGATCCCCCTATATTTATAATCCCCCTTTCTTCTGACCAATAATTAAGTTCTTCTCTTGTCGTAGCATTCTGTCCGTCAATAATAGGTAATTCACCCTCCGAACCAGGTATGCCATAAATTACAATATTTGCCAATTCCGTTCCCGTGCGAGCAATAACCCATTTTTCCCTATATGGTTCTAGACGATAATTAATTAACACGCTGTCTCCTGCATTGATTGATTCCCACGGAACATCACCTATATTTTCATAAGACATTCCAGGTCCCACTTCATAATTCATTGCAAATATTTTATTTGAAATATTTAATAATATCATAATAAATATAAACGAAATTATTAGTTCACACTCTTTTATTACCATATCAATTCTCTTTACAGTAATTATTTATTATTCCATACGCAAAATAATTAGTTATTAAAAGCATATTGATAATCCTACAATATGCAATAAACCGAATTCGGAAAGTGGCATAATCGCATAATCGAATTTGTACTTTTTGGAGATATCGATACCTATCCCGGTTTTTAGTCCTTTTTGTGCATTAGACGTTTGATCTATAACATATCCGATTCTTAATGACAATACTTTAAAGTAATGTCCTTCTATACCTGCTCCCCCGCTTATATTACCATACCTTCCTTTATTTATATTTAAAAACAGATCATATGGATAAATAGGAATTTTATAATGAACAAGGCCTTTCAAAATAAAGGGAAGATTTTCCTTTTGAACAGAATATTTAATATCAGGACCTATATTTAATGCACTTAATCCACAGCTAAATCCGGGTAATATATTATCTGCGATGATTCCCGCATCTATTGCAAATCCATTAGCCGTTACATCAGCTAATTTCTCCTGAATAAATTTGAAAGATACAGAGGCTGAAAATTTCCATATAGTGTATCCTAATGATAGTACACCTGACATATTATAAACAGAAAAAACGGGCATCATATTTCCCGATTCATCATATCCTTGAATATCTCCCGTATAAAGATATGTAATGGAAGAAGCCATTCCTAATTTATTTATTTTGTAAACAAATTGAAAATGTTCGATTCTGGTATCTAAGAACCACTCAATATGAGAAAACGAAACTTCTTTGCTTCGCTTGTAAAAAAAAGCGGCAGGATTATTGTTTATATTATTTATTCCACAATTTGCGATACTTGTCGAATAGGGTGATGGATCAATAAGAAGGAAATCCAGTGATTCGCATAAGGCATTTACTACTGTGAAGGCAATACATAGCAAAATAATTAAAACTGCTTTTTTTATTTCAATCTCCTTATATTACCTTAGTAATCGTATTTCTTGCTTTGTTACTGACTGTTATTTTATAAAAGTAAATCCGATTTATTAAAGATTATAAATAAATTATAAAGAATTCATATTACAATGTCAAGCGATTCTTCAACCCCAGGGGTAGATAGGTATGAACATATTAACAACCGGTAGTAAGACAATTATGATAATTCGCTTTGGTTTTGAAATTGCATAAAATTTCAAAATGACAAATTTATATTCATTTTTTTGAACGTTATTTTATTATTCATACATATTTTTATCTTGAGCTTATGAGCTTGTTTTTAGCCTCTCATCTATCGTTGAAATTCTATGCTTTTTCCGAACCAGGGATACTTTAATGATACTGAAATAAATTCGGTGAGATAGGAATGGAAAACGAGACCCTGAAACAATACTGAAACAAGTTCAGCACAGGGCCCAGGGAGACAGGAAAAGAGTCATTCTTCACTTGATTTTGTCATTCCGGACTTGATCCGGAATCTAACTTATTACAGTTTTATATTTCTATTCATATCCGCCGGAAACTTAGTGCAGGCGGACTTATCCACCGGAAAACAAAAAATACTGCTTGAAAATATGGAGGGAGGAGTGGTATAATAAATAAGATTATAATAATCAACAAGGGAGTTTTTATGAAAAAAGTTTATTTAATTTTAAAAATCATTTTATTTATAATTTAAATTGGGGGTGTTTATGAAACGAACTGTTTTCTTAATTGCATTGCTTGTATTATCAATCGGTATTCCGATATTAGCGGAATCCAATGATTCGCTATCAACCGAATCGGAAAATCCTGTATTACAAAAGCAGGAATTAAAATTGCCGTGGTATAAGAATATGAACTATACACTCGGGTATAATAGTGACAGTTTATTACTTACCTCCGGCAGTCCGAGTAAAGACACATTAAAAGGGAAGGGTATTCCTTTCTGGAGGAAGTTGGATTATGGAATAGGTTATACATCTGGATTGGGGCGGATTGTAGAAATTCAACTGGAACCTCTTTCTCCAAATCTGTGGACGCTTTTTTTGTGGAATAATATACTTAATATGGATCTTCACTATTATCCAAATTCCAATTGGGAGGTAAAATTAGGAATAGGATATTCATGGGCAAAAGGATGGATAAGAATGCTGGAAAGTTCCAATTTTATATCCTTAGGAAGTGCAAATTACATTATTCCAATTTCTTTTTCAATCTTGTATGAAAAAGTTCACAACACAAAAATAGGATTAAACGCTCGCTTTATAAAAGGGACAAGACGTTCATTGGGTAGAGAAATAGGAATAATGATTTCCTTTACCCCTATAGAAAGGGAACTTAGAGCTAAATTTAAGTATGACATTTCTTTATCAGTAAGATATATTTTGGGAAAAGGTCCTTATATTGCCACTGAAAGAAAAGAATTATTTGATTATGATATATTAGAACTTTCCCTGGAAATTGATTTATCTCATCCTTTTGAAATAACCACTACTAAAATATAAGGAGGAATAAATGAAAGACAAATTTTTCTTTACTTTATGGATTGCGATAGCAATCTTTTTATTTCCTTTCATCATAAGAGGTGCAAGTTGTCCGATAATCTTTGTTCATGGAAGTAAAGGAGGTGGTATCTCTGGTGAAGCATTGAAAGATTGGCATGGTGCATTGCAAGACTCTCCTTATACTTCTGCAATGGAAAGAATTATCAATAACGGTTATCAAGGTTATAATGCTGGTTCCCCTTTAGACTGCAATGTGAATACTACCCTTGCCTCTACCGGGGGAAATAGAAAGAAGATATATAACTTCTCGTATTATAATCCGGATGGGTCAAAAGGAGTGATTGGAAGCAATGGGCAATATCTTCCTGCTATTCTTTATGATCCGGAATATTACAGACCCTGAAACAAGTTCAGGGTGACATAAGTGGGAAGTTGAGACCCTGAAACGATGCTGAAATAAATCAAGCACAGGACCCAGGGTGACAGGGGGGAAATACGAGACCCTAATAAATTCAGCACATGATTCAGGGTGACATGGGTTAGTGTATGCAGAACTCGTTTCAGCATATCTATTTACAGAAATTTCCTTTTAAATCTTGAAAAAAATCAAATTTCAAAGTATAATATAAATAGGAGGTGTTTATGAAAAGAATGTTGTTTTTTCTTTTGGCAATTCCGTTTTTTTTGCTGGGAAACGGTACTCATAAAAATGCCAATATTCTGATGATCGTAGCACCGCATAACTTTCGAGACGAGGAATTTCAAAAACCCTACGATTATTTTTTGTCAAAAGGGTATAATGTTACGATTGTTTCAACAACCACAGATTCGATAAAAGGAATGCTCGGACTCAAAATAAAACCGGATAAACGATTAAATGAAATCGTTCCCGATTCCTTTGATATCGTTGTAATGCCCGGCGGTAGTGGAGCGGGAGTTTATTTCAAAGATACGACAGTTAGCAAAATATTGGAAAATTTTAATGCAAGAAACGAGATTATTGCTGCAATATGTCTTTCCCCTGTAACGCTGGCAAAAAATGGAATTTTAAAGGGGAAAAAAGCTACGGTATGGTCGTCGCCTTTCACAAAAAAAGCGTTAGAAAAAAACGGGGCGATTTATGTAAATGAACCTGTGGTGATTGACGGAAATGTCATTACCGCTAACGGACCGAAAAGTGCATTAAAATTTGCAAAAGCAATCGATTCCATGTTCATTCTCAAAAAGGAGGCCAAACATGTTGAGTAGAATAAAGTGGTTGGGACACGACACTTTTATGATTGATTATGAGAATAAAGTGATTTATTTTGATCCTTATAAACTGAAAGAAGGACTCCCGAAGGCGGATTATATATTTATTACCCACAGTCATTACGACCATTTTTCAAGGGAGGATATCGATAAAATCGTAAAAAATGATACGGTATTTATCGGACCCGAGGATGTAATATCCGAGATAAAGGAGAATAAAACCGTTTTAGCGGAGATAGGCAAGGAAAGTAAGTTGGACGGATTTTCTTTTAAATCGATACCTGCTTATAATACCAACAAAGAATTTCATCCGAAGGAGAAAAAATGGGTAGGCTACATTGTTGATATAGGTAATGTAAAGATTTATCATGCAGGTGATACGGATCGTATACCGGAAATGAAAAATCTTAATGTTGATATAGCCCTTTTACCTGTTTCGGGGACATACGTGATGACAGCAGAGGAAGCGGCGGAAGCGGCAATGGATATAAAACCGGATATTGCAATCCCGATGCATTATGCTTCCATTGTGGGAAGTACAAAAGATGCGGAACGATTTGCGGAACTATTGAAGGATAAAATTCAAGTAAAAATAATGGAAAAGGAGGGGTAGAAAGAGGGGCTTTAACTTTATTCACAAAAGTAAAAGTTCATTGAAAAACATCTAATTTATACCCTTGAATTAATGAGGGAAAAATGATAGAATACCGCAATGATACATAAACTGTCTTTGCGGTGTTTGTTTAGAAGGAATTATAAAGGCAGTATTCCCTTTTTAAATTTAATTATTTTGGAAAATTTGTATAATTTTAATATAGGAGGATATTTTGGATAAGATTGGTACGGCTGGAAATAAGGGGAAATCCGTCAGATCCGATTGCTTTGTTACACTTGAAATCACGGAAAGTAAGGGTATTTCCATTGATATTAAAAGCAAGGTGGGTAAGCTGTTCGGTGACAGCATAAGCAAATTATGCGAGGATGAGTTGTCCTATTTCGGGATAGAAAATGCGAAATTAACAGTTGAAGATACAGGTGCTCTTCCCTTTGTTTTAATGGCACGTATTGAAGCGGCGATTAAAAAGGTAATTCAAACGGACAAGCAGTATGTCCCGAAAATGTTGCCGGAAAATGTATATCAAACCGAGAGAGACAGATTCCGTAGGTCCAGATTATACCTGCCGGGAAATACACCCAAACTTATGCTAAATGCAGGTATTCACAAACCGGACGGAATAATCCTCGATCTTGAAGATTCCGTAGCTCCGGATAAAAAGGAAGAGGCTAAAATACTCGTCAGGAATGCTCTATGCCAGATAAATTTTTACGGAGCCGAGAGAATGGTTAGGATTAATCAAATCCCATCCGGATTAGACGATCTCGAATATGTAGTCCCATATAATGTTAATCTGATTCTTATACCCAAATGCGAAAATGGAGATCAGGTGCTTCTCGTTGATAAGAAGATAATGGAAATAAAAGCTGAGAAAGGTATTGATTATCCTATATATCTCATGCCGATAATTGAGAGTGCAAAGGGAGTAATTAACGCGTATGAGATAGCTACATCCAGTAAAAATGTTGTAGCCATGGCAATCGGTCTCGAAGATTATACAGCTGATATAGGTGCACCGCGGAGTAAAGAGGGAAAAGAGAGTTTCTTTGCAAGGAGTCAGCTTGTTAACTCCGCAAGAGCCGCCGGTATTCAACCCATAGATTCGGTTTTTTCCGATGTTTCCGACATGGATGCTTTGAGAGAAGTAGTCATTGAGTCCAAATCGCTTGGTTTTGACGGAATGGGTTGTATTCACCCGAGGCAAATCAAGGTTATACATGAGGCATTTGCTCCTACGGAGGCTGAAATAGAAAAGGCAAAGAAAATTGTTAATGCTTTTATCGAAGCAAATGAAAAGGGACTCGGGGTTGTATCGGTAGGTTCGAAGATGATAGACCCGCCGGTGGTAAAAAGAGCCCAAAGGGTTATAGAATTGGCTATATCAACCGGTAAATTATCCGAAAATTGGAGGGATGATAATGGCGAGTAAATTGGTTAAAAATGCCGTAGGGCGATTGGTCCCTACCGAAATAAACGGAAAAGAACAAGTTCCATTCAAGGGAATAGGTAAATATATACCAAAAGGGAAAAAGGCGGCTCAGCCTATAGTTTCATCTTCCCAATTTCCCTCCAATGGCAATAAAATAGTAGGCTCGCTGAAAGAGGCGTTAATACAAGCCGGCATATCCGACGGAATGACCATATCAACACATCACCATTTAAGAAACGGTGATCTTGTTGCAAATGAATTATTTAAAGTTATTCATGAAATCGGTGTAAAAGATCTTGTTTGGTTCCCTTCCGCATCCTTTCCGTGTCACGAACCTATAATCGAGTATCTTGAGGACGGAACGATTAACAGAATCGAAGGCAGTATGAACGGTCCTCTCGGTAAATTTACATCACAGGGTAAAATGAAAGGAACGGCGGTTTTACGTTCGCACGGAGGGAGATATCAGGCGATTCAAGACGGTGAAGTACACATAGACATTGCTGTAATTGCAGCCCCCACAGCGGATCCGTTCGGTAATGCAAACGGCTTATATGGACCTTCCGCTTGCGGAGGCTTGGGGTATGCCCTTGCCGATTACAGATATGCCGACAAGGTGATTATCGTGACGGACAATCTTGTCGATTTTCCTGCAATGCCCATGCAGATAGAGGGAAACTATGTTGATTCTGTTGTGGTTGTCGATAAAATAGGAATTCCGGAAAAAATAGTCTCGGGAACTACAAGAATAACCAAGAGCCCGGACAGGCTTTTGATAGCGGATCTTACGGCAAAATTCTGTGATGCCGCGGGGCTCATAAAAGACGGTTTTTCTTTCCAGATGGGAGCCGGAGGAACATCACTCGCATTCGGGAATAATCTTCATAAGATAATGAAAGAGAGAGGGATAAAAGCGCGCTTTGCCGTAGGCGGTGTTACCAAGTATCTTGTGCAGATGCTTGAAGAGGGTACTCTTGATTATATTCTCGATGCACAGAGTTTTGATCTCGATGCCGTTAGATCCATGAGAGAAAACGAAAATCATAAAGACATATCCATATTCCACTGCTACGATTACCATGCGAAGGGCAATTACACGACAATGATGGATATTATGATCCTCGGAGCAACGGAAGTCGATGTCAATTTTAACGGTAATGTTGTTACTCACTCGGACGGATATCTGCAACACGGGATAGGAGGATGGCAGAATTGCCTGCATGCGAAGAATGTAATTCTCCCCATTCCGCTTTTCAGAGACAGAATACCCGTCATCAGAGATGAAGTTACAACACTATGCGGTCCGGGAGAATTAATCGATGTTATAATTACCGAAAGAGGAATAGCAATAAACCCGAGGAGAACGGATCTCATTGAAAAAACAAAAAATTCCGGTTTGCCTATAAAAACAATAGAAGAATTAAAAGACGAAGCGGAGAAGATATGCGGGAAACCGGCGAAGCCGGAATTTACGGATGATATTGTAGCCGCTATCAAGTGGGTAGACGGAACGGTAATCGATGTCGTAAAAAAAATAAAGGAATAAAACAATAAAAAACGGAGGAAAAAATGGAAAAAAGAACAATAGTACTGTTACCCGGAGATGGAATCGGGAAGGTTGTATTGCCTGAAGCCGTGAGGGTTCTAAATGCCGTAGGTTTTGAAGCCGATTACGTTGAGGGTGATATAGGTTGGGAATTTTGGAGAAAAGAGGGAAATCCTTTACCCGAAAGAACGTTAAAATTACTTGAAAAACATAAATTGGCACTTTTCGGGGCAATAACATCAAAGCCGAAGGATGAGGCGGCAAAGGAACTGAATCCGGATTTACAGGGAAAAGGTTATGTTTATTACAGCCCCATAGTGGGTCTCAGGCAATATTTTGATCTTGATATTTGTATGCGTCCGTGTAAAACGTTCAAGGGAAATCCACTCAATTTCATAAGGAGAGGAAAGGGAGGCGTAATCGAGGAACCGGAAATCGATGTCGTTATATTCAGACAGAATACGGAAGGACTTTATTCCGGCGTCGAGTGGACGAATCCACCCGAACAGGTTTACGAAGCGTTCATGACGCATCCCAAGATGAAGCGGTATGCTTCCGTTCCCAAGGAAGAACTGGCAATATCATCGAGAATTTTTACAAAGAGAGCAAGCGAAAGGATAATCAGAGCGGCTTTTGAATATGCGAAAAAATACGGTTATAAAAGCGTAACACTTTGTGAGAAGCCGAATGTCATACGTGAAACGTCTGGTATGATGCTTAGTATAGCAAAAAAAATGGCTGAAGAATATGACGGTATTACATTCAAAAAGACGAATATAGATGCTCAGATGATGTGGATGACAAAAAATCCGGAAGATTACGGAGTTTTCATAAGCGGGAACATGTTCGGAGATATCGTTTCCGACGGATTTGCGGGTCTTGTGGGAGGACTCGGTTTTGCATGCAGTGCGAACATAGGTAAAGATGTTGCGATATTCGAGCCCACACACGGTTCGGCGCCCAAATATGCCGAATACGAAACATCCATAGTGAATCCGACGGCAATGATACTGTCGGCTTGTATGATGCTCGACCACATTGGAGAAAATGATAAAGCGGATAGAATAAGAAAAGCAATAGCAAAGGTGATTGAGGAGGGAAAGGTCAGAACGTACGACATGCTGAAAATGCACGGGTCTCCCGATGTGATTGATCAGGGTGCCGCTTCCACGTCACAGATGACCGATGCGATAATAGAGCATCTTTAATAATGTGAGCAAGGAGAAATCATGAAAGATTTTTTCAAAGAGAGATTCAAGAAGATTCTCGATATGATTGAGAGTAGTGATTTGCAGGAAAAGACAGTAAACGCCTGGGTTAGTGCGGCAAAAGAGGGAGGATGGAGCATCGAAGAGATAGATAAAATTCCGTTTACATTATTAACGGATACAAAGGGGATTAATCTTGTTGAACATACAATTGCAGTGACACTTGGAGCATACGGTTTGGCTAAGGCGATAGAGTCAACATACAAAGTCATGCCCTTTGAGATTAACTACGACTTTCTTCTTGCCGGCGGGCTTTTGCATGATGTTGGAAAACTGCTCGAAATTGAAAAGTTCGGTGATACTTACAGAAAGAGCAGGAAGGGAAAATGCGCGAGGCATCCTATTTCCGGAGCGATAATAGCAGACAGAGAGGGATTGCCCGATGAGATAATTAACATTATTGCGAATCATTCCAAAGAAGGAGAAGGTAGACCGCAGAGAATAGAAACTATTTTTGTACATCAGGCGGATTTTGCCACGTTTAATCCGATGGTTATGATGGACAAAGGATTATTGATAGAATAGGAGAAAAAATGACGATTATAGAAAAAATTATAGCTAATCATAGTTCGAAAGAAACCGTGAGACCGGGTGAAATCGTCAATATGGTAATTGATGTAAGAATTGCAAGAGATTTTGGCGGTCCCAATGTTGTGAAGAATATCGAAGATTATGATCTTGGTATAGACGATCCTTCCAAAACATTTTTTACCTTTGACACGAATCCGGGAGGTTCTCTCCAAAAATATGCGGCAAATCAACAGAAATGCAGGATTTTTGCCAGAAAACACGGAATAAAGGTTTATGATATTAATTCCGGTATAGGTACACATCTTGCGATTGATAAAGGGCTTGCCGTTCCCGGCAGTACGCTTGTTTCTACGGATTCTCATGCAAACATTCTCGGAGCTATAGGTGCATTCGGACAGGGAATGGGGGATAAGGATATCGCATCGGCATTTGCCTACGGTTCCGTTTGGTTTAAGGTCCCCAAAAGCGTAAAGATAATATTGAACGGGAAAAGACCCGCCAATATTTATGCAAAAGACATTGTTTTGAATCTTTTGAACAGGTTCGGTGCCAATGAGTTGCTCGGTTATTCCGTTGAACTATACGGTGATGAGGTCGATAAAATGACACTCGACGAGAGAATAACCGTTTCTTCAATGGCAACGGAAATGGGTGCAATAGCGATACTATTCCCACCGAACAGCGAAGTAATTGAGTATTGTAAACAAAGAACAAAAAAAGAAGTTGTTCCCGTATATGCCGATGAAAATGCCAAGTACGAAAGAGTAATAGAACTCGATATAAGCAAATTTGTTCCTATGGTTTCGAGACCGGGACATCCCGATGATGCTGTTGCAATTAACGAAGTGAAGAAAATAAAAATTGATTCCGCTTTTATTGGAAGTTGCACCAACGGAAGATTGGAAGATATGAGAACAGTTGCCAAAATTCTTAAAGGAAGAAAGGTAGCACCTGGTGTCGTTTTGAAAATAGTTCCTTCAACGGATGATGTATGGAAAAAATGTCTTGATGAAGGCATTATAAAGATATTTAAAGATGCAGGAGCTATTGTTGGGAATGCCGGTTGTGCCGGATGTGCGGAAGGACAAATAGGGCAGAACGGTCCCGGTGAGGTGACTATCAGTACCGGTAATAGAAATTTTCCGGGAAAACAGGGGAAAGGGAAAGTTTACCTTGGTTCGCCTGCAGAAGTCGCCGCATCTGCTGTAGCCGGCTATATAACAACCGAGAATGATATTCCGGAAACACCGGCAACATTTGAATTTGTAATAGAAAAACATGAACACAGGAAAGAAGAAGAATCTAATATTGTTGAAAATAAACCCACAAAATTACAGGGGAAGGTATGGATTATCGATGTTGATAATATTGATACCGATATGATATATCATAATAAGTACCTTACTATTACGGATCTTAAAGAGATGGGTAAATATGCATTGGGAAATTTGAAAGGTTGGGAGAATTTTGCGCAAAAAGCCGAAAAAGGGGATATAATTATCACCGGGAAGAATTTCGGAGCCGGAAGCTCAAGGCAACAGGCTGTGGATTGTTTCAAAGCACTTGGGATTCAGTTGATTCTTGCGAAATCATTTGGTGCTATTTATGAGAGAAATGCCATAAATGCAGCTTTACCGGTACTTACATATGATGATATCGATTCGCTGGAATTGAAAAATAGAGATCGTGTCGAAGTTGATTTAAAAGAAGGAATATTAACAAATCTCGAGAACGGGAAGTCCGTAAAGATAGGAAAATTTTCCGACATACAGATGCAGATCTATCAGAAAGGAGGGCTTCTTAACTAAGGAGTTTGATATGGCAGGAAAAACTTTTGTTGAAAAAATATTTGGAGCGAAGCAGGGAAGTATCGTTTTCAAAAAGCCGGATATTGTTCTGTCCCATGATAATACAGCAAGTATTAGAAAAACTTTTATGAAAATGGGAGGGACAAAGATCAAATATAACGATCAACCTCTTATTGTTCTTGATCACAATGCGCCGCCGACGAATGCAAAATTATCCAATGATTATCAGGCAATAAGGGATTTTGTGAAAGAGCAGGGTATTAAACGATTTCATGATGTAGGTTCGGGAATATGTCATCAAATAATGTCTTATCATGCAAAACCCGGAATGATTATCGTTGGGAGTGACAGTCATACATGCACGGCTGGAGCTTTCAATGCTTTCGCTGCAGGCATAGATCGTACGGAAACGGCAGGTATATGGAAAAACGGGGAAACATGGTTCAGGGTGCCGGAGACGCTTAAAATTGTGTTGCATGGAGCCTTAAAAAAACCGGTTGCGGCAAAAGACCTTGCTTTATGGATAGTGGGTATGATCGGTTCAAGTGGAGCGAATTACATGTCCATTGAGTATCATGGCAATGGAGTTAAAACACTATCCGTTTCCGAAAGGATGACTTTGGCAAACCTCGCTTCTGAAATGGGGGCGAAAAATGCCGTATTTCCTCCGGATGCGGTTCTCGAAGAGTTTTTGGGAGAAAAAATAGAAAAAGGTATTTGGGCGGACGAAGATGCCAACTATGCAAGAGTCATTGAAATAGAACTCAGTGAAATTTTCCCGGTAGTTGCTGCTCCACACCATGTTGATAATGTAAAGGGAATATCGGAAGTGGCAGGGACAAAGGTTCAGGAAGCTTTGATTGGGACATGCACAAACGGTCGTTTGGATGATTTGAGAATAGCGGCAGAAATACTTAAAGGTAAAAAAATCCCCGAAGGATTCCAGCTTTTGATTGCCCCCGCTTCTAAGAAAATATATATGCAGGCGGCAGTTGAAGGAACACTTGAGACTCTTATGGATGCAGGAGGAAACATACTTTCCCCTTCTTGCGGGCCTTGTTTGGGAACAGGGCAGGGGATACCGGCTGACGGGTATAATGTTATTTCAACGGCAAATAGAAATTTTCTCGGCAGAATGGGAAATAAAAATGCCAGTATTTATTTAGCATCACCTGCAACGGTTGCAACTTCGGCTCTTTATGGGGAGATAACCGACCCAAGAGAAGAAAAAGGTAAAGAGGTATTCCCGTACAAGAAAGAGCAGAGTAAAACAGTCGAAATCAAAAAAGGAGACGATAGGCGCACAAACGGGGTTTGGAACTATTCGGATGTCGACAACTTAAATACGGATCAGATGTTTGCCGGGAATCTAACATACAACATCAATAGTTCCGAGCCGGATAAAATTATTCCCTATCTTTTTAAGGGGTTTGATGATTCATTTTCCGAGAGAGTGCAAAAAGGAGATGTGATTGTTGCCGGTGAAAACTTCGGATGCGGAAGTTCAAGGGAACATCCCTCTGTTGGACTTTCTTATGCAGGTGTTAAGGCTGTAATTGTTAAGTCCGTTTCTCGAATATTTTTTAGATCAGCCATTAATCAGGGACTCCCCGTGATCGTTTTACCGGAAGCAGTGGATGTGTATCGGCCGGGAGACAAAGTGGATGTAAATTTCGAAAAGGGTATTGTTGAAATCGGAAACAAACGATTTGAGTTTGCTCCTTTACCGAAGAAATTGATGGAAATAATTGAAGCAAAAGGGCTTGTGAACTGGATTAAACAACATTAATTTCTTCTTAATGCGAATTATACACAAAAGGGAGATAGTCACAATTATCTCCCTTTTGTTATTGAATTATTTTTTATTTCTGATAAAATATAAAAAAAAGAGGTGGAAAATGAGGAAGTTTAATGTTTTTGTCTTTTTATTAGTGATGATTGTTCCACTATCATGTACTAAAAACTCGAGAAATTTGGTTATTGAGTATATGGAGAAACCTGTAACTTTGTCACCTAATGTCGTTAATCAAGTCAGTGTAAATAGTGTTTTGGGAAACTTTTACAATTCTCTAATTGAATATGACCCGTTTATGAAAATAAAACCTTCATTGGCATATGCTTGGACAAATACCGATGATACGACGTGGGTATTTTATCTCAGGAAGAACGTATATTTTCACGATGGAGCCCGTTTTACAGCGGAAGATGTTAGATATACAATCAGGAAAGTTATGAATAATCCCCATTCGGAGTTCCGAAAATTACTGGATAACATAAATAATGTAGAGATTATAAATGATTACCAATTAAAAATTACAACAAAAATTAATGATCCTTACCTTTTGGTTAGATTGGCGTCTATATTTATAGAGAGCAGATCTACAATTAATGACAATTCATTGAATGGAACGGGGCCCCTTCTTCCCGAGATGATTAAGCCGCATGAGATTGTTGCTGTTCCTTTCAGAAAATATTTTGGGAAAAAAATTAAATGCAGAGAAGTTTATATTAAATTTTGCAACGATTATAAGGAATTAATCGAAGATTATAAAAACGGGAAAGTCGATCTGATTGCTGAGACAAATTACTTTATTATCGATAGCTTTAAAGATGACAATAGAATAAATGGGGTGGAAAGTATTTTGCGATATCTTGCATTTAATCTTCGCAAATATCCTTTTAACAATAAGAATTTTAGAAAAGCTCTATCATTTGCTATAGATCGTAATAGAATGGCAAGGGATATTTACAAAGGGCTTGCAACACCTGCAAACCAATATGCTCTACCCTTCCTCTCGGGATATGACTTTAGAAAATCAAACAATCTATATAATTTGGATTCCGCAAGGTATTATTTGAAAAAGGCAGGAATTAGAACGCCCTACAAATTAAAAATTACGGCTTCGAGTAGACGAATAGATATGATCAATTTTTTTGCAGATCAATTATCAAAAATCAATATTACGGTTGTTCCGGATACACCTCGAGTAGCTGAACTTTTCAATAAGATTAATAAAGGCGATTTTGATATGTTTCTACTCGGTTCCGTTCCCGATATACCGGATTTGAGTGGTGTTTTGACCGGTTTGTTTTACTCTCACTCGGTAAAGAAGGGAAAACATAATAGAACCGGTTACGGAAATCGAGAAGTAGACAGTCTTCTTGATCTTTTGAACAGTAATAGCGTTACAGCGAAAAAAAAAGAGATAGAATGGAAAGTTCAGGAAATGATATTGGATGACATGCCTATAATCCCTCTTGTTTATGAAAAGAATTACTATGTTGTATCGGATAGAATAGAATATACACCGAGGAGTGATAATAACGTTACCGTTAAGGAGATAAAATTTAAATGAGCTTTCGTTTGAAACTGTTTTTTATATTCACGATAATAATTATATTTATATTTTTATTAGCCGGTATTATCTTTTTCAACCAGTGGAAGGATTTTAATATCAGAAGTACAGTTTTGAATTTAAAGAATTTCTCTGAAGTAAACTCTCCCAAAATTATAGAAACTTACTTACAAAATGCAACCAATAGGACATTCTTTGTGAACAGAGAGATCTATTATATAAAAGAGAAACAGCCATTGTTAAAAGATATTATAATTGTAAAAACGAACGGAACAACGACGTATGAGTTCAGTGATTTTAAAACCGATTTTAGAGAAAAAATAAATGATTTTATTATGAAAAATACGATAACATTTGAAACCTCCACAAGCAGAATCGGTAATTATTTGGTTGTAATTGTGCCGTATGTGGATAAGTGGGACAGACATTTTTATTCGAATGTTTTTATATATGATTTAAGCAAAACATACGGTTATATTGATAACTATATTGTTTACTTCACGGTCTTTGAGGTTTTACTTATATTCATAGCTTTGCTAATAGGGTACTTTTTATCTCGCATTTCAACAGGCAGATTGGAGAGGTTAACAAATTTGGCAAAGAGATTGGAAATGGGTGATTTCGAAACCCCCATTATTTTGCAGGGAAATGATGAATTTGCTCAAATTGCAAGCATACTGGAAGAATCCAGGAAAAGCATCAAGCAATATGTGGAAAAATTAAATTTAACAATAGAAAAACTGAGAGAAAGCAATGTTTTGAAAGACCAATTTTTAAGTAACGTTTCCCATGAATTAAAAACCCCTTTAACATCTATTATAGGTTATGTCGATTACTTAAAAAATGAGAAACTGGGAAAGCTTAACGAAAAACAGAAAGATGCGGTAATAAAAATAAGCAACAACACGGTGAAACTTAACGAATTGATTAGCACATTACTTTTAATTCAGGATAAATATAAAAACAGAATAGAGAAAATAGAACTTTCTTATATCCTAAAGGAAGTTTGTTCCACTTACAGAGGTATAGTTCAAAGAAAAGGATTGGAAATGGAATGTGAATTTAATGAATACAAATATACAGTGCTTGCCGATAGAGATAAATTGTTTTCAATATTTCAGCATGTGATCGAAAACGCCATTAAATTTACCGATAGTGGTTCCATTAAAATATCAGTTATGGAGTCGGGGAAGAAAAGAGTTAGAATTGTGATTACGGATACAGGGATCGGAATCCCGGAAGACAAGAAAGATAAAATATTTAAACGGTTTGTTCAATTAGATGGTAGCAAAACGAGGAAATTCGGTGGAGTCGGAATAGGTTTATACACCGTTAAAGAATTTCTCGATGATATATCAGGAAATATAAAGATAGAAAGTAAGGTTAATGTAGGAACAAAGGTGATAATCGAGATTCCTTATGTTAATAAAATGAAAACAGAAAAATTCAATATCTCTTTATAATTTTACATGTAAAAATGGATATTAAAATAGGAACTAGTGGTTTCTCTTTTCGTGATTGGGTGGGAAAAGTTTATCCGAAAGAAATCAAAAAGGGAGAGATGTTAAATTATTATATTAATAATTTTCCATTTAGTGCTCTGGAGATCAATGTTAGTTATTATAAATTGGTGAGTGGAGCGGTGTATGATTCATTTGTAAATAGAACCCCTGACACGTATGATTTTATAGTAAAGGCGTATAAGGGAATTACACACGACGTTATTGAAAAAGGTTCCTGGAAGTTTAATCCTGATTATAAAGTGATTGATATATTTTTTAGAAGTTTGGAGACAATTAAAAAGAGTGGTAAACTTGGAGGTATTTTATTTCAATTCCCGCCGTACTTTTTCCCGAAAAGAGATACGACAACTTATTTGAAATTATTGAAAGATAAAACAGAGGATATTCCCGTTTTTGTAGAATTTAGGAATAGGTATTGGGAAGATAATAAGTATTTAAACTTTCTAAAAGATAATGATATAGATATATGTACCATTGATCTTCCGCGTTTGGCAAAGTTGCCGAGATATAAACCTACCGTTACCGGAAAGAATGCTTATTTCAGATTCCACGGGAGGAATAAAAATTGGTATGATAAAAATAGCGATAGATATAATTATCTTTACTCGAATGACGAGATTCTTAATTTTAAGGATGATATAATCGAGATAGCTCAACGTACGGAAAAAATATATGCCTTTTTTAACAATTGTCATGCAGGAAAAGCTGTTATCAATGCTAAAATGTTGGTAGAAGCCATCGAAAATTCCTATAAAAGTTGAACCAAGTAGTACCAAATCGGTATGGTGACTAGTGATAGAACCGTTGAAAATGTAATGATACCCGACATAAGTTCACTGTCCATTTCAATATACTCTTCAAATAGCGGAGCCATAGCTGCCGTGGGCATTATGGATTCGATAAGAATAACTTTTGTCATTATTTTATCGGTTTTAAAAATCAATGTTGTAACAAATACCGTTATAATACCAAGTAAAAAACCAAAAATAAGACGATGAAGTGATGAGGAAAAAATTACTTTGAATTGACTCCTTTTCATTTTAAACGAGAAATTCAATCCTATTGTAAATAGGATCATAGGAATTGTAATGTTAGCAAAATCATCTATGAAATTAGAAAGGATATTCGGGATGTTTACATGCGTAATGTTCATTGCAATTGCTACTATAGCAGTTAAAATTGGAATGGTTGCATGCTGTGTAAGAACAGGGAGGAAATTGTTCTTGTTCGCTCTTGCATGTTTCTTGTTTTTTAGATATACGAGAAAAAAACCTGTAGATAAAAAAACCGGCCAAAAGAGAATAGTAAAAAACACAGAGCGAGTAAATCCGCTGTTACCATAAAAGTAGTAAAGAACTCCCCAACCGAGATAACCGTAATTGCCGACGAATGTTGCAAATGCATAAGAATTTTGCTTTTTGCGATCTTTTGAAATGATATTTGAAACGAAGTATGCAGTAATCATGTAGAGTAAAGAAAGTATGATAAATGAGAGCATAGCCGGATAAATTTGCCCCAGACTTTCCATATCCGCTTTGTAGAGATTTCTGAAAATTATAAATGGAACGGTTACTTTCACTACAAATTTTCTGAGTGTTGCTATTTCATCTTTATTAAAAAGTTTTATTAGCTTGAAGAAGTATCCGAAAAATATGGGGAGTAAAAGCGAGATTACGATAATTATTATTTTCATGCCATGATTATATGCAAAAATCCATGTATTTGTCAAGAATTCTTGGTGAGTAAACCGTTAGAAGGAAAGTTCCTTTTCGGTAGAATAGGGGAAAGAAAAGGTTGTAAATGATGTGTTTATATATCCCCTTCCGTAAACTCTGTATTTTAATGTTTTCTTTTGTATTATTGATTTAAAAAGATCGGGGAAAATCCTGTATTTCACAGTAACAGGTAATTCCACAACTTCAATTTGAGATGCCGGTAAATTCAAATTATTTTTTATTCCGCTACCTACATTGTAATCGTTTACCTTTATGTTGTAATCTAATTTCGAGAGGTTGATCGAGAATGAATTCTTGTTCTTTATACTTAACGTTAAATGCAGGGTCGCTTCCGTTAAACCTATTGCCCCGATTGAAATACCCTTAATGGATATATCGGGTTTTTTTACTGTTTGAATGGACTTGATAAAAGAGCATGATGAAAAAAGAAGAACAAAAACTAAACTAATGAATATTTTTTTCATGATTTACCTCCCCGGTAAAAAATCTGTATTTTTGTCCGTTATATTCAATTGTTACGGGATAATTACTCAAATGTTTTTCGGTTTTAATAATCAGTTTGTTCTTCTTCAAATTGATTTCTAAGCTATCAATTTGTTTTCTCCAATTCAGGAGATCAAGACCGGACATGGAGATAGGGGATTTTGAACGGAATTCATCGATCAAATTTTTAATTTGCAACCACCAGTTTTTATATTCCGGCGCAAGTATATGATTGTGAAATAGGACGGAAAATATGCCTCCGTATTTATCGAGCAATTCCATTAATTCCTCAGGAGTTCCTTTGGATTTCATCAAAGCGGAATCCATGATTAAAAGAGGAATTTCGAGCACATCACCATACCAAATGGGGTAAGAGGTTCCTATCTTGAAACCGATTTGATTCCGGAATCCGGCTGTAGAGTCATAATTTATACCGCTTCCGTTTAATGCATTTATATAGCCGAGGAAATCATCTGTGAGGTAATGTTTACGCACTCCTTTAACCGATGCATACTTTGTAATTATTTTTATCTCCCTCGAGACGGATTCCGAATCGATTTTCTCAAAATCCGGCAGATGCAATCCGATTTCTATATTGTTCTTTTTCAGTAGTTCAATTGTAGGTTTTGCTTCCGTAAGAGAATACCTCCTTGCGTGTTTATCTTTGCTCCGCGTTATGAAGAAATAGGTGCTCTTTATAGAATTTTCCTTTTCCCATTGAATGATTCTGTCAATATTCCAATATCTGTCATATCGCGGGTTGAAAAGAGCAAAGAAATCACTTATTTTTTTAAACTTGTTTGGCCTGAAAATATCGTAGAATTTCGAATAGCGGAGTAGATCGATATCATGTGAAACAAAGAGAACCGGAAGATTATCAGGAAGAGGATAGATAATAGGAATAAAGATATTTTTACTACTTAGAAAATTAACAACCGTTTCTCTAAAAAAATCAGCTATAATGTTTACCGAAGGTTTTGATGATGTCGAAAAATTACAAGAGAGATATGCCTCAATTGTTTTTGGAATGTTGAAGAAATAAATTTTATTGCCTGATACTCGTGAAGGATAATCGGTAGAGCCGAATGCGAGTAGTTTTTCTCCGTTTATTTTTATATTAATGCGATTTGTGGAATTATCAAAAACGATATTGTGCTTTTTTTTATTTGTCGTTTTGTAACCTAAAGAAATTTCTTCCGCGTTTTTCAGATATTGCAATCCGGATATATAAAGCAATTCTCTTAATGAATCGACCATTTTTTGAGCATTCCTTTTAATCTTATTAAACCTGTTATATTCAATCCCGTTTCAATATGAAAGTACTGTATTAAATGGGCATTGAAATTCTCTTTAAATTTCACCAATGATGGAGTGTTGGCACCCTGGAGATCGAAACAGGGGCTAATTTCTAATTCTTTTTTAATGATCTTATACAGGAAATAGAGATTCAGATTGGTTTTTCTAATTTTAGAATTCATTGCGTTTGCAAAAAGATAACTGCAAGATTTATCTCGGAGGATAAATGCGGTGGCAAAACATACTCCTTCACTATTGTAGAGTCCGTATATGGTTCTTTGATTCGAATGCAGATTTTTAAATATAAGACTAAGATAATCACCGTTATAGGGGGTTATCCTCCTTTTGGAACTATTCATATTAACAATCATTTCGTATAGCTTTGCCGTATCATTTGATTCGCTAATTGTGTATTCACCATCATCGATTCCTTTTATCTTTCGAATTTTCGATTTTTTTAAAATAGGTTCGTTTCGAAGAATACGGTATGTGTATTTTACTGACTCCCTCCAACCACTTTCTTTGAAGGCTCTTATATCCGTAATTTCCGGAGACAGCGAAAAAAGTGAATATATAAATTTTCTCTTTTGGTTTTCCGTAGCTAAGCGCAATGTTTCAATAGCCTTTTCAGGATGTTCGGTTAAGAAATCGTTATTAATATGGAGTCCATAGAATGGAAACAGATAGGGAGGAAGAGAGATTTTATGTTTCTTCGTATAGTTTGTGATTATGCCGACGATACTTTTACGGTAATACAGTGGGATAATTTCGGTGTTAAAACCATATAAACGAAGAGCATTCTCCATCTCCTCCGAGAAATAGATATTGTTTAATCCGACTTTCTTTCTGAACTCATCTCTCTCTTTCAAAAAAATACCTCCTACCGAAATATAATATCATAAATAAAACGGCAAAAACAGTGGTTTCTAATATTAAAAGTCGTATTCCCGTAAATCTGTTTTTCAAGAGAAAAAGAGGTAGGGAAGCTAGAACAGAAATTAAAAAGTAATTGCCCATGTTTTTAATCGGAAACAACTCGGTAATATTTGTATCGACCGTTTTCGTTATATAGTAGATTAAAATGAAGATTTGAATAATTGTTGTTATTAAGAATGATATGGCAGGTCCGTATATTCCCATAAAGCGAAGAAGAGTAAGAGACAAAGCGCCATTTAAGACAAGTTCGAAGAGACTTATGAAAAGAACGGTTTTTGTTTTACCGAGTAAATTTAGAATGTTTCCGTAATTAGTCAACCTAAAGGGCAAGATGAACAGTGTAATTCTAAATATGGCAATACTGGCATAAAATTTGTTTGAGTAAAGTGCCAAGATAAATTCTTTCGATACCATAAGAAAGAATATGAATAGCGGTAGAACCAGAAGAGAAGTTTTATCAATGGATTTTCGAATGACAGATACGAGTTGAGTATGTTCCTCTTTGAAATGGAATGCAGTTATGTCGGGAGCGATAACGGCTACAACACTGGAGATGAATATGGAGATTAAAGGTATTTGATAAGAGCCGTTTATATAAATTGCATAATATGTTGCACCGAGAAATCCCGAAATGATAATTTTATCCATATTGCTGGAGAGTATCCCCAATATATTGTTTAAAGCAATGGGGTGGGAATAGGACAGGATTTTGCCGCCGATATGAAAATTCGGTTTTGTAAACTTGAAATGATAAACGAACGTTAGGATAAGGAAAGTAACCAGAACTTGTAAGATACCCACTATGGCAAAAAATATAAAGATTGAGATAAAACTTAAAGAAAGCCAATAATATATAATTATAAAAACGATTTCAATTGTATTGAAGAATAAATAGTAAAGCATAACCAGTTTTTCTTTCCTTCTTGATATCAAAAAAGGATCAAGAATCGAGGAGAATATTCGTCCTCCGATAAAAATGCCGTAAAGCAGAAGATATTCCTTTATGATAACATTGCCGTACAGAACTCTACTGTTTAATGAAGCAACATAGGTTAAAATTATAGCTCCGACCGAAAGCAGTGACATAATAGACATTATTGTAGAAATAAAATTGTTTTTTTCCTTATCGTTAAACCTCGGTAAGAAATAAAAGACGGCAGTAGGAATTCCGAAAATCATAATAGCTACTATGATTCTTGATGTAAGTAATGCCTGTTGGTATATTCCGTAGTAAAATTTAGATAGAATATGGGAGAGTATAATTGTATAGGTAAAAGTGGTTATTGCCTGAAATAGTTTTCCTGTTGCGATAAAAAGAGATCTTTTGAATAATCCCATTTTATTCTAAATTTATGTTGTAATCTTTCAGTTTTTCCTGACTTTTTTTTGCCCATATGGTATATTTATTCAGAGAAAAACATTTTTTCCATGCCTTTATGGCAAAGTCTTTATTTCCCATCATTTCAAATGTTAAACCGAGATGATAATAAGCCTCATATAGGTTGGGAGACATTTCAAGTGTTTTTCTGAAATGTTCTATCGCATCGTTATACATACCTCGATCCATGTAAATTAGCCCGAGGTAATATGTTGAGTAGATTATAGCTTTTTTGTTCTTATTTTGATGTATGACCTTTGAAAGATATTCTATCGCTTCTCCGTAATTTTTCTTCTTATACATAATATAACCCATATTTGTATGAGCTATAGGGTCATCGGGTATTTTCATAATTACCTTTTGAGCGATAATCATTGCATCGTCTAATTGTCCTTTTTTCATCAATGCCCAGGATAGTAAATTCATGGCTTCTATCTCGTCCGGAGCTAGATTTACGGTTTTCTTTAATATTTGAATTGCCTTATCGTAATTTTCCTTTATTATATTATTCCAGCCGTCATCGATCATTGTCAAAACATTTACCGGAGAAACTTTCATTGCTTGAACAAAGGATTTAACATTTTCGGGATTGTTATCGTTGCTTGTCGATCTAATATTGTTCGAGATTTTTTTGATTTTTGCTTCGATTTCATCTAAATCTTTTCTCATTTCTCTTATTTCTTCATATAATTTCTTTAAATTCCTTTTAATCAATTCTCTTTCTTTGGAATTTGTCGTTTTAACGGCTTTTGATTCAAGCATAGAAAGTCGTGTTTTTAATCGTTTGATGTAGATATCCATAATTTACCTCTCCAATGTCATAATTTTTATGATAAGGTCCGGAATTTCGTTTAATGGCTTTATAAAATCAACGGCTCCGGTTTCTATTGCCGCTTTAGGCATACCATATATCATTGCAGTGTTCTTTGACTCCGCTATAGTTATTCCACCAAACCTCTTTATTGTTTTTATTCCGTTAGCTCCGTCTTTCCCCATACCCGTAAGAATTATACCTATTAAATTATTTCTGTATATTTTTGCCGCCGAATCGAATAAAGGTTCACAAGAAGGCATAACACTGTTAATTTTTTCCCCTCTAATTAATCGAATTATATTCTTATCTTCATCAATTGACTCTAGCATCATGTGATAACCGGCTTTTGCGATATAGACATTTCCTTTCCTAACCAAAGTCCCGTCTTTTGCCTCCTCAATATTTATTTTACAATCTCTATTTAAATGTTCTGCAAACTGTTTGGTAAAACCTTCAGGCATGTGCTGAACAACAAGAATAGGGGCGGGAAAATTGTACGGGAACTCTTTTAGAAGTAGAGTCAAAGCTTTGGGTCCTCCGGTGGAAGCTCCGATTACAACTGCAAGATTTTGATTCAATTTACTTACATCATATTTCTTTCTTTCAAAGATTAATTTTTGTTTGCTTCTTGCCTTGATGTCGATTTTTATTGCATTTCTTATTTTCTCAATGAGTTCCGATTTTATTTTTTCAATGTCAAATGAAATGGGGCCAGATGGCTTTCTTATAAAATCTACAGCTCCCATTTGTAGAGCTTCGATTGTAGGTCCGGCACCGCTTTCGGCATAAGCACTTAGAACAATAATAGGTAAAGGCTTTACAGCCATTATTTTATTGATTGCCGAAATACCATCCATGACAGGCATTTCTATATCCATTGTAACTACATCTATCGGAAATTCATCTATGATTGAAAGAGCTTCCTCTCCGTTTTTTGCTTTTGCAACAACTTCCACATCATCGTAGCTGTTGAGCATATCCGATATCAATTTTCTCATAAATACGGAATCATCAACGACAAGTACGCGTATCTTGTTACTCACAGTTCAACTACCCCCATTTTAAACGATTTGACAATTAGGATACCCGAATCGAGATGAAATTCGACACTACGTCCGAAGTCTTTCCCCGTATCTTCCGCAACAATCGGTATTCCGTGTCTTTCCAGATTAGTTTTAGCCGCTTCTATATTGCGAGTCCCTATGGGGACATAATTTGCTCTCCTGATTTGGCTGAACATATTTGCCCCTCCCACAATTTTAGCCCTTATGTTTTTTATATTTGCACCGGATTCCAGCATATCATATACCAATTGATCGGTTCCCATATCAGCAAATTTGGCAGGATTGGAAACATCAACACTCAATGAGGAATCGGGTAGAAGGAAGTGTAAAAGTCCTCCCAGTTTTTGCCTTCCGTCATAAAGTGCTATAGCAACACAGGAACCAAGTCCGTTTGTTAACAAAATACCGGAATTGTGCGCTATTTTATATTCGGCAATATGAACGATGATTTTCATAGCTTTCTGTATATCCTATTGCGTAAATCGATCATTTCGAATTTGTTCTTAAAATTTTGGGAAAGAGTTTCTACTTTTCCAAGAATTAAGTATCCTCCCGCATTCAAAATCGAATAGAAGTTATTAAGTATCTTAATCTGAAGATCTCTGCTAAAATAGATGAAAACATTCCTGCAAAATATAAAATCGTACATTGTTCCGAAACTGTAATTGTCTTCATAAAGATTTTCCAATCTGAACTCCAGGTTTGTTTTTATTGAATTTTTAATTGTTATTGATGTTTCGTTGATTTTGACATACTCTCTTAAATCTTCAGGAATGGAATAGAGTTCCTCAAGGGGATATTCACCTTTGATAGCCTTGTTCAATGCATCTCTATCAATATCAATTGCATCTATTTTATACTTGATATAGTACTTTTCTTTTAGTTTTTCGAAAAGAAATGCGATGGAATAAGGTTCTTCCCCCGTTGCACAACCTGCGCTTAATACTTTGTATTTGTACCCTTCTTTTAAATTGGTTTTTAATAGAGCGTTAAATTGGTTAAAAACCTCAATATTCCTGAAAAACTCCGTTACATTTATAGTAATCGTTTTTATCAGTGATTGATATTCGTCTTTGTTTTTATCCAAATGTTGAATTAAATCCTTTACACTGATTAATTTATACTTTCGTAAAATTACGCGAACCCTTCTCTTAAAAGGTTTTTCTTTATATTGTGAGAAATCATATCCGGTATTAGACTTAATTCGCTCGATTAATTTCTCAATGCCTGTGTAATCATACGTAATCATATTATTTTGCCTTTAATTGTTCCTTTAGTAATCTGATATTTTTTCTCAGTGTTGTGTTATTCGGGTCGAAAATCAATGCTTTCTCCCAGTTCTTCAAAGCGTTTTCGAAATCTCTTTCTTTGAAGTAAATGTTTCCCAATTTAAAAAGAGAATCAAATTCTTCACCGTTAAGTTGTATGATCATGCTCAGATGTTCTTTCGCTTCCGTGAATTTACCTCTTTTGTAGTATATATTTGCAAGTTCTATATGTGCATTGGTATAATTACTGTCAATCTCAATCGTGTTTAAGAAGTTCTCTTCGGCTTTTGGGGTATCTCCCTTTCTAAGATATAATTTTCCGATGAAATAGTAAACGTCAGGTATTTTTTTATTTCTTTCCAATATTTCCTCTAAAAAACTTATTGCATTGTCTATTTTATTTTCCATGAGAGAATACTCGGCAAGGTAAGCAAGAGGAAATATAAGTTTCTGATCTTCAGCAGCAGCTTCTGAAAGGAGCTCCGAAGCATCTTCGTATTTCCCGGTCTTGAAGTAAAATACTCCGAGGTTTGCGATAAGAAGTTTGTTGTTTACATCAAATGAAAGAGCCTTTTTGTAAAGCTCTTCAATACGATTATATTGTCCTAAGGTTTCCAGGAGAACGGCAAAGTTATTAATTAAAGCGGTATTTTTTGGGTTTATGTTTAGAGATTTTTGATAATAGTTCCCCGCCTCTTTTAATTGTCCTTTTTTATGATATGCAAGGCCGATATAAAAATATACTTCAGCATTTTGTTTGTCTTGAGCTATGATTGTTTTGAATTCTCTGATGGCCTCTTCATACATGTCCGTTTTTAAAAAAGCAATACCGAGATTTTTGTGTTCCTCCACCTTGAGCATTGTTTCGTTATTTCTCGCATTCTTTTTCCCCAGTTCAAGAAGAGCTTTTTTATTGAGAAGAATATAGATGATTTTTGAAACTTCAAATTTTGTGTAAGGGGCGATCTGATAGATTTCCTTTAAACTTCTTTCTCCGTTCGCCAGCTTGAAAATTTCCCTTTCTCTGCCTTCGAGTACGGAAATATCAAAGTTTTTTCTCGGGGTAAGAATTGTATCCTCTCCCGGTATCTTGTCTTTAAGTAGATCCCATTCATCTATACGTGTTGCAATTTTCAGCAGAACATCTTCCGGTCTCATAGATACGATTTCCAGATCAGACGGAGGTTCTATATTCGGCTCAAAATTAAAGTAGATATTATTCCAGTTAAATATGGTAAAGAGGGACTCCTCAAGCTGTTTTTTGATATATTTTCTAAGTGTCTCTTCTGATATAAGACCTTCTTCAATCAGTATTTCACCAATTCTTTTTTCATAGTTATTGGCTTTTTGCATCTCTATAACTCTGTCAGCATCTTCCTTTGATATCTCCTTCGCTTTGACCAGTATGTCACAAATTTTGAATTTACTGTTTACGATATTCGAGTAGATAATATTTCCATCTCTAAAGTAAATATCACCGAAATCTTTTCTATTTGTAACGGATAAAACTCCCGTTCTTTTGCCCTGGGCAACCAATTGTATTATATCGGGTAGACTCGCTTCGTCACTGGTTCCTTTCATAGCCATAAAACACTTCCTTAATAATCATTGATCAATCTCTCAAATGTAAACAGATCTCCTATTGTAAATTCTATTTTCTCCGTTTCTCCTACAGGTTGAGTTGTTTTACTTCCTTCGGAAATAATACGTAATTCGGGGAAAAGATTAAGTATATCCTTTATATCATAATCAGGCTTTATTTTAAGTAAATTTTCATAAAGGCTGTTTAATCGGTCATTGATTATACCAAAATTTTTCCCGAAACTATACGCAAGTAAATTAAGTACATCAGGTTTAATATTTATTTTATTCTTCTCGAACCAATATTTTATATACGATTTTTTCAGTTCAAAATCCGGATAGTCAAGTGTTTGTAATGAAATATTCTTGATTTCGTTAAGGGGTCTGAAAAGCTCTCGGTCTGATGACAGAATAATAATTTTTTGATGTGCAATAAGGGTGTTGAAAAAATCTATTAATTTTTGCCATTTTTCTTTTGGAATAAGCAGTAATTTATGAATATCATCAACCAGCAAAAAATCTATGTAGGAATATTTTGTCACGAATTTTCTTACACCGTCCTTTTCCATGATTCGCATCAATTTTTGAGCATCAATATAATAAATGAGTATGTCAGGGTGTCCAAAATAAATTTTATTGAATATCGCATGTAAAAGATGTGTTTTTCCTGTTTTTTTATATCCTCTTATGTAAAATGAAACACCACGAATATTTTTAGTCGGTAGGTTATTTGTTATGGTATCAAATACCTGCTTGTTGGTTTTGGAAATAAAGTAATTATTTGCTCTCATGTTCTCGTCTAAATTCTGATATGCCTCAATTTGAATGGCATTCTTGATTTCGAGTGTTTTAATCCATGTTTCCAGGTCTTCGACTATATCAGGATTAAAGAGCATTTTTTCAACTTTTTTAATTTGAGAGGGGAATCGCGTTTCATTTAACATACCGAAACGTTTATTCAAATCGATTAATCTCTGTATGTTACTTGTAAATGTTATAAAAGCGCTTCTAAGATCTTCTATGGGAGCATTTATATTCTTCTTTAGACTTTCGACATTGAACCCTTTCATTTCCCATACGTACAGTTTCTCTCTGTATTCCGCTCTGACCAATTCTTCGTTTCCCGGTTTAGATGTAGATGGCGCGGATTGTTCAAGTTCACCTAAAATCTTTTTTTGGTTAACACCGATGTCGCTAATAATGCTATTTACAATATCTTTTGTGATTTCTATTTTCTGTAAATTTGTATACACGAATATCTTATTGACAATATTTCTTAAATCTCTGATTTTTAAATTATCGAATTGAACAATATATTTGGCAATATCCGGACTGATTTTTATTTTCCATTTTTTTAGAAAATATGCCAGTAAACGAGCTCGGTCTTTTAGATTAATTCTGTTAATATTTGTTGTAAAGCCACTGTTGATAACGGACAGAGCCTTTTCCGAAAGAGGTAATGTCTTAATCGGTTTTGTGGAGGTAATCACAATTCTTACATCCTTATTGTAAAAATATTCAAGTAAAAGTTCAAAGAGATTTGTGATTGACTTGTATTTAAGTAATATATCAATATCATCGACGAGAAAAACTCTCATTGATTTCAGTTGATTGAGAATAGCTTTATCCTTTTTAATAAGGGATTCAAAATTAATCAGACTATCTTGATTTAGCAGGAAAACTGATTTCTCTATTTTTCTTTGAATGAGATAGTTTCCGATTGAATGTAGAATGTGCGATTTCCCCATACCGCTTTCCGAAGTGATTACAAGGGGATTGTAAACGGGTTCTTCTTTTGTGACAAAACCGAGAATCACCTGGTATAAATCTCTGTTAAAATCCCCGATTACATAATTCTGAAAGATGTAATCCCTTTTTAGTGAGGAGAGGTTATCCTTAAGATCAGGATAATTAGCCACACTTTCACCTCACCTTTTTGCTATATTTTCCTTTGATGGAAGACAGAACCTTATTACTTATTAATTTTAATGTTTCTATTACTCCGATTCCGGAAATGGCTATGGCTTCTATTTGATCCCAACCTCTTAAATTAAGAGCTTTACTTAAATCTTCGATTGGTGTAAGATCCACAACATCTCTTTTGTTAAATTGTAAGACTATAGGAATCTCATCCAAGGACAAATCGTTCTTTTTGAGATTTTCATTCATATTATCCATATTCTCGATATTATCTTCGAATCTGGATTGTTGAGAATCGGCAACGAAAACTACCCCGTCTGCACCTTGTAAAACGAGTTTTCTTGTGGAGTCGTAGTATACCTGTCCCGGGACAGTGTAGAGCTGATATTTGATTGTGTATTGCCCTATTTTCCCCAGATCAAGAGGTAAAAAATCGAAAAATAAAGTTCGGTCCATCTCAGTGGCCAATGAAATCATATTTGTTTTTCTCTCGTCAGGTAAACGCGAGTAAATATATTGAAGATTGGTTGTTTTTCCGGATCTTCCCGGACCATAATAGACAATCTTACATATTATTTCTCTTTTCGCATAGTTTATAAGAGCCATCGGATCCTCATTCTATGTCAATATGATCGTTTTTCTTACTCTCGTCTATAAGATATCCGATGTACCAACCAACAGCTCCTACGAGTAATATGAGCATCACTTTCCAGAATCCGAATATAAGAAGGATGATACCTATAATAATGCCGGCAACGGCGCCTGAAATTTTTGCATTAGTTTTATTCATTGTTCCCTCCGTTTACAGTTCCCATGCATCTTCTGCAGTTGATTCTATACCTCTCAATTTCAATTTAAATTCATCGGGATTAGTAACATTTCTTAGAGCATCGTCGTATGATATTATTTTATCTTTATACAGTCTCATTATATCTTGATCAAATGTATGCATATGATATTGTTCTCCTTCCTCAATGGCAGTGGGGATAAGAAGTGTTTTTACTTCATCTAACAAGTATTCTCTGATAGTAGCTGTGGTAATCATAACTTCCGTTGCGGGTATTCTCCCTTCCTGATCTATTCTGGGAATAAGTCTGAGAGAAACTACACCTATTAGTGTAGTTGCAAGAAGAACCCTTATATGTTGCTGTTGATGAGGAGGATAGAAGGAGATAATTCTGTTTATTGTTTCACTTGCATTTAGCGTGTGTAATGTACTCATAACGAGATGCCCTGTATCTGCTGCTCTTATTGCCGTATCCATAGTATCACGATCCCTGATTTCACCTATTAAAATGATATCCGGATCCTGCCTGAGTACATGTTTGAGGGCATCATTGTAGGTATGGGTATCGTTTCCTATCTCTCTCTGCGAAATTGTAGATTTTTTATCTTTAAATAGAAATTCGATAGGGTCCTCAATAGTGATAATATTTCTTTTTATCGTTGAATTGATATACTCGATCATCGCACCAAGTGTAGTTGATTTTCCGCTACCGGTAGTTCCGGTAACGAGGAAAAATCCTCTTGGTTTCATAGCCAGTTCTTTGAGCACGGGAGGTAGGTTTAATTCCTCGATTCTCTTTGAAAGCATGGGGATTGTTCTCATTGCAATTGCCACACTTCCTCTTTGCATATAGGCATTTACACGGAACCTCGAAAGCCCTGTGATACCTATTGCAAAATCTAGTTCCTTATCTTTTGCGAATTTTTCCTGCTGTTCGGGAGTCATAATTTGCATTGCTATATTGCGTAATTCCTGAGGACTCAAAGGCGGATAATTTTGAACTTCCAGAGTTCCGTTTATACGGAATATCGGCGGAGTTCCGGCTTTCAGGTGTAAATCCGAAGCATCGCTTTTCACCATATTGGTCAAAACTTCTTTTAAATTCATAATCAACTCCTATTTTTATATAATTATGATACTTTAATTAACTCGATTAGTCAAGAATAAACCTGCGATTAACATACGAATTCCTGCAAAATGGCGATAAAAAAGTTATTTTACGAAATAATGATATTTACTTGACAAAAAGGCGTGATTTTAATAAGATTAAGTGCAAATGAAAGGAATATTATTATGCGGAGGGAGTGGCACGAGATTACTTCCACTGACGAGGGTTACTAATAAGCACCTACTTCCTGTAGGGAATAAACCGATGGTTTTTTATCCCCTTGAAAAAATGAAAGAAGCGGGTATTAATGATATTCTTGTAATTACGGGAACGGAGCATTTGGGAGATATTGTTTCTCTCCTTGGTAGCGGAAGCGATTATGGTGTCAGTTTTACATACAAGGTTCAGGATAAACCCCTCGGAATTGCCCATGCGGTTAGTTTGGGAAACAGGTTTATCGGTAATGATGATTTTGTTGTGATTTTGGGTGATAATATTTTTGAATTTGATATGAAGAAGCTTATTGATAAATTTAAGTCGGTAGGACGCTCTTTGATAGTTTTGAGGAAGAGCAAGAATCCGAATCGTTTCGGTGTAGCCAGGATAGTAAATAATGAGCTTGAGGAGATAGTAGAGAAGCCCGGAGAGGACATTTCGGATTTTATTGTAACCGGGGTTTATTTTTATAAGCCTGAAATTTTCAAATACTTCCCACGGTTGACTTTGTCCGCAAGAGGGGAATATGAGATTTCGGATTTACACAATTACCTTATCAAAGATAAAAAATTGGATTATTCAATCGAGGAATCGTTTTGGAGTGATGCCGGAACGTTAGAAACTTATTTTGAGGTAAATAGAAAATATGGAAAATTATAAAGCAGGATTTGCAACGATAATCGGATTGCCAAATGCAGGGAAATCAACTTTACTTAATGTATTGATAAACACGAAACTTGCTCCCGTATCCCCGAAAGCACAGATGACAAGAAAAAGTGTTGTGGGTATTTTAACCGGTGACGCATATCAGGTGGTATTTTTGGATTCTCCCGGTATAATCGAACCCTCATATCTTATGCAAGAGTATATGATGAAGGACATATCAAGGAATATAGCGGATGCCGATATTGTTATTGTGGTAATCGATGTGTCGAGAATCGAAAAACAAAAAGAGATATTGCTCAAAAGAATAAAATCGGTTCTTTCCAAAAAAGAGAGTAAGAAATTATTTGTCTTGAATAAAACGGATCTTGTAAAGCAGAATGCTATAATAACGGCCATTAAATGGGTTTCGGACAATTTTCAATATGACGACATATTCCCGATTTCCTGCAAAACCGGGGAAAATGTGCGGGAACTTAAAGAAACAATAGTTAAGTATTTGCCAATGCATGACCCGTATTACGATAGCGAGGTTTTAAGTGTACAAAATGAGCGTTTTTTTGTTAAGGAGTATATACTTGAAACAATTTATGATTTCTTGAAAAAGGAACTTCCCTATTCATGTCTGGTGGAAATAGAAGAATTCAAAGAGCGTGAGAGCGGGAAGGATTATATAAGAGCCGTAATATTTGTGGAAAAGGATTCGCACAAGAAAATTATTATAGGGAAGAATGGCTCTATGTTGAAAAATATAGGGCGAATTGCCAGGGAGAAGATAGAAAAAATGCACGGGAAACCGGTCTTTTTGGAATTGTTTGTTAAGATATTGCCGGATTGGAAAAACCGAAAGGATATTATAAGAAAAATTTATAAGGAGGATTAGATGTATAGAAAATTGTTCGTTTTTATATTTGCTGCTATGATGCTTGTTTCCTGTAACAACAATAAGGGAGTGAAAAAAGTGAAAAATGAAAACACAAAACCTAAATACACTCTTCAAGAAGCTGAAAAAACACAGCTGACAGGTGATGAAGTAGTGAAAATCACAATGAAAAAAGGCGGGGAGTTCTATTTTATTCTTTATCCCGATAAAGCACCATTGACATGCAAGAACTTCGTTTATCTGACCGATAGAGGGTTTTACAACGGTTTAATCTTTCATAGAGTTGTTCCGAATTTCGTAGTGCAGGGGGGAGATCCCACAGGCACCGGTATGGGAGGACCAGGATATTCTATTAAAGCGGAGTTCAATGATCTTCACCATCTCACAGGTACCGTAGCAATGGCAAGATCACAGGATCCGAACAGTGCGGGTAGTCAATTTTACATATGTCTATCACCGCAACCTCATCTTGATAATAATTACACCATTTTCGGACAGGTGGTTAAGGGGATGGATGTGGTGCAAAATATACAACAAGGTGACACAATGGCAAAAGTGGTAATTATTCATGATTCAACATTTTATAAAAAATAGGAGGTATAATGAAAAGGACGTTTTTAGTACTGACAATTGTTGCGGTAACCGTTTTATCGTTTACAGGTTGTGAAACATCGTATATCACCGCAGGTAAAGTTTATTTGCAACAATCAAATTTTCCCAAAGCAATGGAACAATTTAAACAGGAGATACAAGCAGAACCTACGAAAGCAAATGGATATTTATGGGCGGCAAAAACTTATGCGTACATGCAAAAATATGATTCTTGTGCTATTTTTCTCGACAAAGCAATGAAGGTCGATAAAGAAGGAGCGGAAAAAGATCTCAATGCGGATAGAGGAAACTGGTGGCTTTATTACCATGATGCAGCCGTTCAATTGATTACGAAAGATAATGATATTGATATGGGAATAAAGAGACTGGAAAGAGCCATTGAAATTCAACCTGAATCGGTTAAATCCTACAATATTCTCGGATACGCATATTCTTTGAAAAAAGATTATAAGAAAATGGTGGAGGCTTATAAGAAAGCTATCAGCATGAATAAAAATGATCTTCAAGCATATGTTAATCTGGGGCAGTACTACATAAATGTAGGGAAATACAATGATGCTTTGATTTATCTTAAACAGGCAGAAAAGATAGATCCGGATATGGCAAAAATCTATTATCTCGAAGGAGTAGCGTATTTTGGGCTCAAAAAATCAAAAGATGCAATAAACAGTTATAAGAGAGCTGTCGACCTTTACGAGAAGAACAACGATAAAAAGGCGGCCAAAGATGTCTATTTCAATGTCGCTCTCACTTATATGAAAATGAAGCAGCATAAAGATGCAATTCCTTATTTACAGAAAGTTCTGAAAGTTGATGAGCAGGACAAGGATGCTTTAATGAATCTCGGTATATGTTATATCAATACGAAAGAATACAAAAAAGCATTGCCTATTTTCGATAAGCTCATACAACTCGACCCTAAAAATCTTGATGCGTATACCAATAGAGGAATTGTAAAGAAACAGCTTGGGGATATTAAAGGAGCTATGAAAGACATAAAAAAAGGAACAGGTCTGTAATAAGCTTTTTCCTGGTTTAGGGGATAGAGTAATACTCTATCCCCTTTTTTATTGCTTTTTATTTTGCAAAGAAAGATACGTTTGCTCCCTCAAAGAGCTCTTTCCCGTCGGATAGAATGGGGACAATGGTATAGTAGCCTTTTCTTTCAGTGTATATGGAGCCGTAAAATTCCGATTCTTCCGAATTAATTATATTATTGGTATTGTTAAGACTCATTGTTGAAGCATTCCCCGGTAGGTAAAGATCGGCATCATCCGAATAACTGTAAGTGTTCCTTTCATCATAAAAGAATGTTTCACCACTTTTTAGGGAATCGGTTATTGAATCGTAAAATACCTCTATGCTGACCAAATCCAGACTATCATATAGAATTTGTCCGTAAATATCCATGAAATTACCTGCTATTGTTGTATCGGGAATTTTGTTGAGGAATTTAATGAAGTTCCCTGTAAATGTTTCAACATAGAAAACCAGAGTGTCAGAATAAGCAATACCAATTCCAACGCCGTTATAGTGCTTATTTAAAATTGTTTTTCTGTGTCCGTCATGAGGTGGTTTTTCCATATACATGTCCCGGTTCAATTTTGCGATTGTGTTTTTAATATCTATTGCACCTTTAATTTTAATAGAGCCGATTTTCAGTATTTTATAATTGATCCCGAGTGCCACATTTTCTCCAATGGCATAGGTGCCTCCGTTTCTAAAAGAGTATCTTACATAGGGAGGGGTTCCATCAATGCTATAGTGTGAGAAGAAACCATGGTTTTTCATTTCATTTGCATGGTATTGAGCAGACATCGCAGCAACGGAGTCATAAGAAACAGGTGGTATACCGTTGTCTTGCCTTTCGTTATTGATAATTCTAACCATTGCAAATTTAAGGGAATCAATCTCAATATCACTGTACCTTTTACCGGCAAAAATAAAATCTTTTAATCGATAAAAAATGAGAACGGATAACAAAGAATAAACGATTATGCGGATTATAATTCTGCTTTTCATTGATTGATAATACAATAATTAAATGAATTTGTCTACAATGATGGGGCTGTTTGTTTTTCTTTCTTAATTAATCCGGATTGTTTATAAAAGAAAAGGACTTAAGATAGGGGATATCTTAAGTCCTTAAAAAAGGGGGAGAGAAAATGAAATGAGGAATTTATGAAGTGTTGCTAATCTTAAATCTTAAATTTTTCATCGTAGAAACACATTTATCTATATCCGATGATTTTATTCCTTGTGAGAGGTTTTGGAGAAACTCAACACGCTTCTCAATGACTTTGTTTATCATATTTTCGCCTTTTTTCAATAATCTGATTTTTATAACTCTTTTGTCTGCCGCAAGGCGTTTTCTTGAAATATATTTTTCTCATTCCAGTTTGTCGAAAACACTTGATATGGTACTTTTTGCAAGGTGAAGTTTCGAACTAATGTCAGTTAATGTATTTACATCTTTATTAAAGTATAAGGTAACAAGGATGTCAAATTGAAGATCAGTCAGTTTATAGTTTTTCAAAATTGATCTGCCGGCTTTCATCGTTTCCCAGCTCAACTCTCTCATTTCCTTTTCAAACGCCCTTATACTATCACTCATTAAAATAAACTCCTATAATATCATTATCTATGCTAAATATAGCAAATAATTATCAAATGTCAATAGTAAAAAAAATGAAATTATTGCACAATATGGCATAAATGCCATAATATGCACAAATTACACAAATTAATAGGGTGTATTATATGCATAAATCGTAAATCGTAATAAATAAATTTAATCCGATTTTAAGAGAGGATTCGTCTATTTCAAAATTTTGGGAATGAAGTTTTCGGTTAAAAATACCATTCCCCGCGCATCCCAATAGGAACATTGCCCCTCGTGTTTTGCTCAAGTAGTAAGAGAAATCTTCTCCTATTCGTAATGGTTCGATCTCTTTTAATAAAATTTTATTATCTGCACTTGCCTTTTTAATTATGGAGAATGAATCGCTGTCATTTACTACAGGCAAGTAGGGAGTGGAAAAAGAGAGTTCGAAATTGTTATTTGCATAAAGTTTGCAATATTTTAAAAGATTGTTTTCAAGAGCCTTCATCAAAGTGTTATCATAAGCTCTTATTGTCCCTTCCGTATTTAATATTGATGGAAATACATTATTTCTACCGTTGGTAATTGTTTTCCCGAAAAAGAATATGTATTTATCGCCATTTGCAATCTTTATCGCTTCTCGTCGAGAATCACTAAAAATATTCACGAATATTTCTATCAGATCGATACTGTTTTCAGGAAAACCGGCGTGTCCTCCCGTCCCATGCAGTTTTAAATGAAATTCTTCGGTTCCAATAAAAAGCGGTCCGGGGCGACTTGCTACTACGCCCGTTCTCAAGGAAGGAAACATATGAAGGGCAAAAATTCTCTCGGGAACATATTCTTTAAATATGCCATGATCGATAAGCCATTTTGCTCCGGCGTTTCCCTCCTCCCCCGGTTGGAAAATAAACATTACACCTATTTCAGGATCTTCGAGAGAATTAATATATTCGGCAAAACAGAGAAGTATCGCCATGTGAGCATCATGTCCGCAAGCATGCATTATACCCGGATGAATTGACTTATACGAGATATCATTGAGTTCCTCTACGGGGAGAGCATCCATATCACTTCTGAATGCTAAGAAACGATTGTTTTTATGGTGTTTTGTTTTTGCAACGACGGCTTTACCCTCTATTACCTTGTAATCAATATTTTTTAATCCTTCAAGATGATTTATAATGTACTTTAGTGTTTTCGGCAGGTCCATGCCAACTTCAGGAATTTGATGAAGTTCGCGTCTGATTTGTATAATGTCACACATATGGATTAATCCTTTGTAGAGCCAGGTATTACCGAACAATGTATTATATGCATATGTCTCCTACCATCGGCCTGTTTTTGATGGCTTGATATCGGTGTAAAAATCATCTTTAGTCTCCAATTTCCCTAATCTATCAGAAAACGATTGTTGTGTCAAATAGATTGTTTTTTTGCAAAATTGCAAATCATAAGTTATAAATAGAGTAAAAATTGCACAATTTAATACAATTAAATAAAAATATAAAAAAATCTTTGTTTGGTGTTGACATAAACGTAAAAGAAGTGTAAATTATAAAAGAGGTTAGCAATGAAAAAAATTGCATTGTTCGTGTTTATTTTTCTAATTTCCCTGAATGCTAATGCAAGGGAAATAAAAAATCTACCGATCACATTTAAAGAACCGGAGATAATGGG